>Ga0157378_10000084_pt1 | contig 87722 bp, 75 predicted proteins | sample M65metaG_FD_115309 | JGI IMG/M metagenome (GOLD analysis project Ga0157378, IMG submission 115309) | Miscanthus rhizosphere microbial communities from Kellogg Biological Station, Michigan, USA - M6-5 metaG | ecosystem: Host-associated > Plants > Roots > Rhizosphere > Soil | place: USA: Michigan...
CACGATGTAGCGCGCTGGCGCCTGCGTCGCCGACAAACCCACCGCCGTCGTATCCGTCCGTGCTGGCGCGTCGTCGACATATACCGGCGAACCGGCCAGGGACTTATCGGCACTCAGGCCCGAAGCAGCTACCAAAGCCGCCACGGCCACCGCAAGACTGCGCGGCCGAAGTGAACGTGATTTCATGAAAATCTCCTTGCACTGCTTAGGTGCTGAAAGGCACACACGCCTAGCGAGCGCGTTGGTAGCGCGCTCCGTAAAGTTCCCCGGAACTTACGAGATGCTAGAGCGGGGGCGCCAAACATAGCTCAATTGAAAGGGCAGTCAACAAAAACATTTGGCGCGTTGCAGCATCGCAGGCGATATCGCGCCGTCGCGGTGTCGAGCTCTGCAACTGCGCCAATGGCGAACTCAGCTTTCGGCGCGAATGCGCGGAATTCCAGCGTGTTGCAGCGTGCGCGGCGCGGTCCGACGCGCCGCTTCGCACGGCATTTGTATACGTTTACATAATTCTACAATGCGGCAAATTCCGCAACTGCGCATCCCTGGACCGAGTCGCCTAGGCCCATAGGCCTAGGCCGCCCGGCACTACATGTCGAGCCGCGCCAGCGTCGACAATTCGCGGCCGCGCGCTGCCGCGCGAACATCGACCAAGACAGGGGAATCGCGTGAAACACATGTCCAAGACAACGGCGCTGGCCGCCGCCGTGATCGGCTGCCTCGGCTGCATGCATGCCGTTGCCCAAGAGACGCCGCAACATCTGGATACCGTGCAGGTCAAGGACAAGGCGCTCAAGGACGACACGCGCCCGAAGCTCGAGCACATCATGCGCGAGGTGGACGGTCCGCTCGTCACGGTGACCAAGAAGACCTCGATCACCAAGCTCGAAAACATCCCTACCGTGGTCGACAACAACTTGCGCGACCTGTTCGCGCAGACGCCGGGCTTGTATCTGTCCGAGCAGCAGACCGCGAGCCAGTTCAACCTGAGCTACCGCGGTATCGGCAATCCGCAGGAATCCGAATTCGTCTCGGTGCTGCAGGATGGCATTCCGCTGGAAGGCGACTGGATCGGCTTCCCGACGCTGTACGTGCTGCCGCTGCCGCAGACGATCTCGCAGGTGCAGCTGATCCGCGGCGGATCGTCGCTGCTGTACGGACCGGAACCGGGTCCGGTAGTGAACTTCGTCAGCCGCAAGCCGGATCCGACCAAGCAGTTCGAAGGCTACAGCGAAAATATCGTCGGCAAAAACGGCATGTCGGCCACGTTCAACCGCATCGACGGCACGGTCGGCGATTGGGACTACCTGGTCGATGCGCACTACCGCAGCAACGATGGCCAGCGCGACAACGCCGGCGCGATCTTGAAGGGCGGCGACGCGCACGTCGGCTGGCACCAGAACGAAGCGAGCTACTGGGCGCTGGATTTCCACGGCTACGAATTCGCCGGCGGCGATCCGGGCCGTTACGGTTATCCGGTCTTCCTGCGCGACGAAAACTTCACGCCGACGCCGTACAACAAGGACTTCGTCAATCGCTACGTGCTGGAGCTGTCGAACCAGACCAAGGTGAACAGCGACCTGACATGGACGACGAAAGTGTGGCGCGGCTATCAGGACCAGGTGACGCGCGCGGCTGGTCCACTTCAAGATGTGGCAACACCGTCGTATCCGACCCTCACCGTGATCCAGGATGCCGCGTTCAAGTTCACCGGCGTCGACTCGCGCATCGTCGACCATTGGGGTCGCGGCAACGCGCTGACTGCCGGCTTCGTCTACTACACCTCCGATGCGCCGGTGCGGCAGTGGACCAACTCCGATATCTGGGTCGATCCGAACGATCAGGCCAGCCGTTTCGATCCGGTGTGCACGCGCACCACGTCGGCCAACTGCATCAAGGCCAACCAGGCGCGTTCCACTGACTATGGCGCGATCTTCGCCGAGAACGTGTTCCGCTTCGCCGACGGTTGGCACGTGGTGCCGTCGGTGCGCATCGAGCGCGAGAACGTCGACATCAACGAAAGCGTGCACGTGCGCAATCTGCCGGCGGGTACGAGCGTGGATCCGATCGGTCTGACCGATCGCTCCGTCGATCACACCGTGCCGCTGTTCGGCTTCGGCATCGGCAATGATTTCGGCAGCGGCAACGAAAGCTATTTCAACGTCTCGCAAGGCTGGCGCCCGGTGCGCTATTTCGACGTGCAATCGCCGACCGGCAATCTCGCCGTCGACGGCAGCAACGATCCCACACCGACACACGCGCTGAGCTACGAACTGGGGGTGCACGGCACACCGCTGCCCGGCTTGTTCTACGACGCCAGCGTGTTCCAGGTGAACATGAAGGATCGCATCGAATCGCGCGTGCTTCCGGCTCCCAACCCGCTCAACGAGAGCATCGACGTCAACACCGGCAACACGCGGCACCGCGGCTTCGAGGGTCAGTTCGACTACGACTTCCTCGCCGCGCGCGATCCGCACACCAGCCGGCACTTCTCGACATTCATCAACTTGCAGATCCTCAATGCCGAGTTCACGTCGACGTCGAATCCCGCGGTGAAGGTCGGCAACAGACCGGCGTTCTCGCCGCGCTACCTGGCGCGCGCGGGTCTGGTGTATCGCGAGGACAAGAAGATGAAACTCGCGCTGTCGGTCAATTCGGTGGCGAGCCAGTACTGGCAGGATTCCAATGTCGCCGCCAATGCTCCGCAGCCCGGCAAACCCGTTGCCGACAATTTCATCCCCGCCAAGGCGCCGCAGTACACGGTGTGGGATTTCTCCGGCGACTACTGGCTGCTGCCGCGCGTGCGCCTGCTCGGCGGCGTGTCGAACATCGGCGACAAGAAGTACTACAACCGCGTGTTCGGCAACGGCATCGAACCGGCGCTGGGACGCACGTACTATGCCGGGTTCTCGTACGAGTTTTGAGGGGCTACACGCGTTTTGACCGGATCCAAAAAACCTTCGTCATTCCCGCGCAAGCGGGAATCCATTTTGATCTGCCGGCGCAGAATTGGATCACGATGGATCCCCGCTTGCGCGGGGATGACGGCGGGAATGGATGCGCCACCGTCGTGCGCAAGCTGTCGAATACGCGGCGACGAAACGCTTGACGTTATGCTTGGTGCTGGCCCGACAACCTTGGTAATCACTTGAAACCACTGCGTCCCCAGCTGCGCGGGCTGATCTTCAAGCTCGCCCTGTTCTACGTGCTGCTGTCGCTGCCGTGCCTGGTGCTGGTCGAGTCGGGCATCCTGGTGTTCGAGTTCAACCGCTTCATGACGGCGGTGGATGCCGGCGCGCTGACGCATGCGGCGCGCGACGCGGCGTCCGATCTGCAACGCGCGTGGCCGCACGCGCCGCAAGACCAGGCCAGTACGCTTGCGACGTGGAGCGATGCGCGCGCGATGCGTCTGCAGCGTCCGCGCGGCGGCTTGCTCGCCGAGGAATCCTTCATCCTGTTCGAACTGTCGCCGGATCCGCTCGCGGTGGCGATCCTCTCGCCCGACGGCCGCGTACTTGCGCAAGGTCCGTCGCAAACCGATTGGCAATTGCAACTGCCGGCAGCAACGGATACCGATTGGCAGCGCGCGCTCACGACGCGCTCCGCGCAGCTGCTACCCGGCAGCGATTCGCCCGACCGCGTCCGGCGCGCGCTGGCGCCGGTGTTCGGCAGCGACGGCGCACTGCTCGGCATGCTGCTGATCGAGTTGCGCCTGCCGGTGCCGTGGCATCGCTACCTGCTCGATCTGAGCCTGGAGTGGCCGATCGTGCTCGGCTATCTGGTCGTGTTCGGGCTGGCTTCGTCGTTCTTCCTCGCCACTTGGGTCACGCGCCGGCTCAATCGCGTCGCGCGTGCGGCCGATGCCTGGGGCCGAGGAGACTTCAGCGATCGCATCGCCGACACGTCGCGCGACGAACTCGGCCGCCTGTCGGCGCAACTGGATCGCATGGCACTGGAACTCAAGACGCTGATGCGTTCGCGCGCGCAGCTGGCCACGGTGGCCGAACGCCAGCGCCTGGCGCGCGACCTGCACGACACCGTCAAACAAAAAGCATTCGCGTTGAAACTGCAGCTCGCCACGATCCGCCGCCAGCTCGGCGAGCACGCGGTCACCGAACGGCTCGGCCAGGCCGAACGCCTGAGCCAGCAGATCCAGCAAGAGCTGGTGCAAATCCTGGACGAATTGCGCGAATCCGACACCGCGCTGCCGCTGAGCGAACAGTTGCGGGTGCGCGCGCTGGACTGGGCGCAAGTCAGCGGCGTCGCGCTGGAACTGGAGCTGGCGCGGCTGCCGGCGCTGCCGGCATTGCACGAGGAGGCGCTGCTGCGCATCGCCGACGAGGCGCTCGCCAACGTGCTGCGCCACAGCGGTGCGACGCGCGCGCGGATCGAATTGCAGCGCGACGGCGACGTCGTCACGCTGCAGATCATGGATAATGGCCGCGGCGCCGGCGAAGGCGCGCAGGCCGGCATGGGGCTGGGCAACATGCGCGAACGCGCCCAGTCGCTGCCGGCCGGTCGTTTCGATTTCAGCAGCAGCAGTACGCACGGCACGCGTGTGCGCGTCGAATTCTCAGTCACCGGAGTCGCATCTTCATGAACCCGCCCATCCGCCTCGTCATCGCCGACGATCACGTCCTGGTACGCCAGGGCATCCGCGCGTTTCTCGACACCTACGAGGATCTCGCCATCGTCGGCGAGGCAGAGGATGCCGCCGGCGCGACGCGACTGTGCGCCGAACAGCAGCCGCAGGTGGCGCTGGTCGACCTGGTCATGCCCGGCGGCGGCATTGCGGCGACGCGCGACATCCGCGCCGCCAGCCCGGACACGCAGGTGATCGTGCTCACCTCGTTCGAGGACGCGCGCCAGATCCTCGCTGCGGTGCAGGCCGGCGCGTTGTCGTGCCTGCTCAAGGACATCGACGCCGACGGCCTTGCCGAAGCAGTGCGCAAGGCCGCACGCAACGAGGCCGTGCTGCATCCGCGCGTCGCCGGCTACCTGCTCGACTCGCTGCGTCAGGGCAATGCCACGCCGGGCGGCGACGTGTTCGAAAGCCTGAGCCAGCGCGAACGCGAGGTGCTCGCGCTGATCGCCGAAGGCCTGAGCAACCAGCGCATCGGCGAGCGCCTGGAAATCTCGGAGAAGACGGTCAAGACGCACGTCAGCAACATCCTCACCAAGCTCGGCGTCAGCGACCGCACACAGGCGGCGGTGTACGCGTGGAAGAGCGGCATGAAGCACTGACGATGGGCGAAGCGAGCGGCGCGTGGCCGCTGCTGTATTGCCGCGCCGGATTCGAAGCCGAATGCGCGCAGGAGATCGGCGGCGGCGAGGCGGAGCGCGGCAGCGGCTACGTGGTGGCGCGCGCCGGCGCGCACGCGTCGAGCGGCTGGCGCGATCTGATCTTCGCGCGCCAGCGCATCGAGTGCTTTGCCCGGATCGACGACCTGCCGCGCGGCGACCGCTTGCGTCCGATCATGGCGGCGCTCGCGGCGCGCGACGAAAGCTGGCTCGACGCCTGGGTCGAGGCGCCGGACAGCGATGCCGGCAAGGCGCTGGCGCCGCTGTGCCGCAGCTTCGGCAACGCACTGATCGGCGCGCTCAAGCAGGCGCGCCGAATCGATCCGGCCGCAGCAAGCAGGCTCCATGCATTTTTTCCACAAGGCGACAAAGTATATTTGGGTACAAGCGTTCCCGGCGCCAGCGCGCCATGGCCGCAGGGCATTCCGCGACTGAAATTCCCGCGCGAGGCGCCGAGCCGCTCCACGCTCAAGCTCGACGAGGCGCTGCTCGTGCTGCTGGACGATCGCGAACGCGAACGCTGGCTCAAGCCCGGCATGAGCGCGGTCGATCTCGGCGCGTCGCCCGGCGGCTGGACCTGGCAGCTGGTGCGTCGAAGCTTGCGCGTGAGCGCAATCGACAACGGGCCGATGGATCGCGCGCTGCTGGATTCGGGACTGGTCACGCACTTGCGCGAGGACGGCTTTCGCTTCCGCCCGCGCAAGCCGGTCGACTGGCTGGTGTGCGACATGGTCGAGCAGCCGCGGCGCATCGCCGGCCTGATCGCGCAATGGCTGCGTGAGGGCTGGTGCCGGCGCGCGATCTTCAATCTCAAGCTGCCGATGAAGAAGCGCTACGACGAGACGCTGCTGTGCCTCGACCTCGTGCGCGCCACCGCCGGCGATGTGCGCGCCAAGCAGCTGTACCACGACCGCGAAGAAATCACGGCGTTTGCGCAGCGCGCCTGAAGTCCGCCGCGCCGGTTTGCAGCGCGACATGAAACCGTCAAGACTCCGTGCTAGCCTACGCCCTTCTTTTCGACAGGGCGTGCCGTTGCGCCGCCCGTCCCGGCGACACAAGGATGCGTCGCCCGGCCTCGCCTGAGGCCGGCAGGGAATCGTCCGGTCGAGGCCGGCAGGTCGTTGTGGAATCTGGTCGGCACCGCTCGAAAGCGCTGCCGCGCTCGGCTTTTTTTGCGGGGATGAACTGATGAAACTTCGGGTGAAATTTCTGGGGCTACTGGCGGCACTGTTCGCGCTCGCCGCACCGATGGCGCAGGCGCAGGTCGTGATCAGCCAGGTGTACGGCGGCGCAGGCTGCGGTACGGCCGGTTGCTCGACCTACAAGAACGACTACATCGAATTGTTCAACCGCGGCGCCTCGCCGGTCAGCATCAACGGCTGGTCGGTGCAGTACACCTCGGCGACCGGTACCACCGCTTGGCAGGTGACTACGCTGCCCAATGTCAGCATTCCGGCTGGCGCTTACTTCCTCGTCGCCGAAGGCGCGGGCGCGAACGGCGTGGCCAATCTGCCTACGCCCGATGTCACCGGCAGCATCGCAATGAGCGCAACGGCAGGCAAGGTCGCGGTGACCAACAGCACCGTGGCGCTGGTCGGCTGCACGGCCACCGCAGCGATTCAGGATTTCGTCGGCTACGGCACCACCGCGAACTGCAACGAAGGCGGCGCGAATGCGCCGGCGCCGAGCGTCATCCTCGCGGATTTCCGTGCATCCAGCGGCTGTACCGATGCGAACAACAACGGCACGGATTTCTCGACAGCCACGCCCAACGCACGCAACAGCGCATCGCCGACGAACGTCTGCAGCGGCGGCGGCCACACCAACCCGACCGGCGTCGGTGCGTCGAATCCGACCTCCGGCCTGGCCGGCAGCACCACGTTGCTCACCGTCACCGTCACACCGGGCACGAATCCGGCCAGCACCGGCATCGCCGTGGTGGCCAACCTGACCGCGATCGGCGGCTCGGCAACTCAAACGTTCCTCGACGACGGCAACGGCGGCGACATCGCGCCGGGCGACAATATATTTTCGTATACCGCGACCGTCGGCGCCGTTACGCCCGGCGCGAAGAGCATGACCGCCACGATCACGGATCTGCAAGGCGGCTCGTCCACCGCGCAGATCGCGTTCACGGTGAGCAACCCGCCGGTCACGATCATGCAGATCCAGGGACACGGCACCGCCTCGCTGCTCAACGGCCAGACCGTGACCACGAACGGCAACGTCGTGACCGCGAAGAAGTCGAACGGCTTCTTCATGCAGGATCCGATCGGTGACGGTGACCCGACCACATCGGACGGCATCTTCGTGTTCACGAGCACCGCTCCGGCGGTGCAAGTCGGCGACCAGGTCAACGTCAGCGGCAAGGTGCAGGAGTTCAGCGGCTCGACCGAACTGAGCGGCACGCCGACCGTGACGGTCACCGCCAGCCCCGCGCCGGTGCAGCCGGTGGCGTATGCGCTCGACAGCAGTCCGCCGACGAACGATCCGACCACCGGCATCTGCATGGGCGGCAACTCGACCATCAGCAATCCGCCCGCGGCAAGCGACGGCTACCAGGCGAGCAATTTCGCCTGCCTGGACGGCATGCTCGTGACGGTCAACGATGCGACGGTGACCGGCGCGACGTTCGCGAACGCCGCGGCCGACGCCGTGCACACCGGCTTGCCGAGCGGCGTGTACGTGCGCGTCAGCGAGTTCGACAACGATCGCGCGCATGCGCGTCCGTTCCGCGGCCCAGGCGCGCAGTGGCCAGGCATTGCCGGACATCCGGAAATCCCCGTGTTCAACGGCGAACCGGAAGTGTTCGAACTGTTCTACGGCGGCTTGGCCTTCAATGCGACCAACTTCATCTACGACGCCGGCACGCGCTTCACCGCGACTGGTGTGATCCAGGGCTTCCAGCCGGCCAGCGCGAGCTCGCCGATCTATGAAATGTATCCGTTCAGCATGGCCACGATCGAAGCTGCGCCGACCTATCCAGTCGCAGTAGCCGATTCGTCCAGCGGCACGCTGACGATCGGCACGCAGAACATGCTGCATTTCTTCAATGCCACCGCCGACGGCCAGGACACCAGCGGCTACAACGACAACACCTGCGCCGGCTCCGGTGCCAGCGACACGTGCCCGACGCCGGCCGAATACGCCACGCGCCTGCAGAAGTGGACCAAGCAGGTCTGCGAAGTGCTCAAGGCGCCGGTCGTGCTCGATATCGAGGAAATCGAGAACATCGTCGTGGCGCGCGATCTCGCCGCCAGCGTGCAGAGCGCGTGCGCGACGACGTACGTGCCGTACGTGCTGCCGGGCAACGACGTCAGCGGCATCAATATCGGCATTCTCGTGCGCAACGACGTCGTGGTGAATTCGGTCACGCAGATGTACAAGGGCACGCAGACCAACAATTGCAGCTCGGCGCCGCCATGCGGACTCAACGACCGCCCGCCGGTGCTGCTGGATGCGAGCTGGAACGGCTACCACTTCGCGCTGCTGGCGATTTACGATCGCTCGCTCAGCGGACTGGGCGATCCGACCAAGCCGTATATCGGCCCGAAGCGTGCCGAGCAGGCCGCGCAGATCGCGAGCATCGCGCAGGCCTGGCAGAGCGGCGGCACCCTGGTCGGCGCCGGCAACGCGCGCCAGGATGCGACCGGCACGATCACGCCGGGACCGTTCGACATCGTCGGCGACGCCAACGTGCCGCTGATCGTGGCCGGCGACTTCAACGCCTACGAGTTCAGCGACGGCTACGCCGACGTCACCGGCATGATCATGGGCACCGCCGACCAGAGCAAGAACCTGTACTGGTACAACGGCGACGCCGCCAACACCGACACCCCGGTGTACGTGCAGCCGACGCCGGCGTTGGTCGACACCGGCGCGTCGGCCAAGGACGGGCAGCGCTACTCGTTCAACTTCAGCGGCTTTGCCCAGGAAATCGACCACATCCTGCTGTCGCAGCGCGCGCAGCACGACTTCGTCAGCATCTCCAACGCGCACGGCAATTCGGACGTGTCCGAGGCGAGCAGCATCATCCTCGACGGCACGACCGCCGCGCGCAGCGGCGATCATGACGGCCAAGTCGTCACGCTCGCGATCGACCGCATCTTCGCGGCGGACGGCGAGCAGCACTGACGCGATATACTTCTCCTCCGGGTTCAACGACGGGGCCAGGCAACTGGCCCCGTATTTTTTGCGATGAAGAAACTGCGTTCCTTTGCCCCCATCCTGGTGCTGATCGCACTCGGTATCGCGCTGTTCGCGTCCGGCGCGCTGAACCGCTTCCGGCCTGAGAACCTCGCGCACGAGCAGGCGATGCTGCAGGCGCAGATCGCGTTGCATCCGATCATCGCATCGTTGATCCACGTCGGCGTCGTCACGGCGTCGATCTCGACCGGCATTCCCGGCGTGGTGGTGCTGATCTTCGCCGGCGGCATGCTGTTCGGCGTGATCTGGGGCACGCTGCTGTCGAGCCTCGGCGTCACGCTCGGCGCGGTGATCCTGTTCCTTGCCAGTCGGCATGCATTCGGCGACCACCGCCACAGCGACGCGCCGGGATTGGTCACGCGTCTGCGCCGCGGCTATCTGGCGCATCCGGTCAGCTACACGTTCTTCCTGCGCCTGGTGCCGTTTTTCCCGTTCGGCGGGGTCACCGTCGGCCTGGCATGGATGCGCTGTCCGTTGTGGCTGTTCGTGACCGCCACCGGCGTCGGCGGCTCGGTCATGACCGGCATCGAGACCGCGCTCGGCGCCGGACTGGCGAAGAACATCGGCGAGAAACAGGGCGTCGGCCTGGAGATGCTGCACGATCCAGCGGTATTCGTGCCGTTGCTCGCGCTCGGCGCGCTGGCGCTGGTGCCGATCGCAATCAACAAGTGGCGCAGCAAACCGGCTCCGGCCGCCGCGGACGACAGCGGAATGCGTTGAGCCGCACCGCGGCATTCAGCTATCCTGCCGCGTGTTTTTCCGCTGTCGGCGCCGGTAACTCCGCGCCATCGTTCGAGGTCGCTCTTGTCCGCATCCGTGCTTCCCGCCACCAAGCTGTCGTTCTGGCGTGCGCTGTTTCTGACCCTGCTGGTGGCGGGACTCAACGTGTTGCTGTGGCAGCAACTCAACCGCCCGACGCAACCGCCGAACTGGACCGGCAAGATCGCCGGTTTCGCGCTCGCGCCGTACCAGCGCTACCAGAGTCCGCTCAAGCACATCTATCCCACCGCCGACGAACTCGACAAGGACATCGAGCAGCTCTCGCACTACACCGACCGGCTGCGCACTTACGCCGCGCTCGAGAATCCCGAAGTGCTGCCCCTGGCACGCAAGTACCACATGAAGGTGCTGGCCGGCGCGTACCTGGATCACCGCGACCAGCACAACGACGACGAGATCGCCGCGCTGATCGAGGCCACGCGCGCGAACGACAACATCGAGCGCGTCATGGTCGGCAACGAAACGCTGCTGCGCAACGATATGGGCGTGGACTCGCTGATCCACTACATCGACCGCGTGCGCGCCCAGGTCAAGGTGCCGGTGTCCACCGCCGAGCCGTACTGGGTCTGGATGAAATATCCGCAGCTGGCCAAGCACGTCGACTACATCACGATTCACCTGCTGCCGTATTGGGAAGGCTATTCGCGCAAGGACGCGATCGGCCTGCAGGTGCTGGCGCGCTACTACGAACTGGCGAGCGCGTTCCCGGACAAGCACATCCTGATCGGCGAAGTCGGCTGGCCGTCGTCCGGCGACCGCCTCAAGGGCGCCACCGCGTCGATCGCCGACGAAGCGCTGTTCGTGCGCCAATGGCTCAACGTCGCCGCGCAACGCAACATCGACTACTACCTGATGGAGTCGTTCGACCAGCCGTACAAGGAAGAGTTCGAAGGCCGCGTCGGTGCGTACTGGGGCATGTTCGGCGCCGACCGCGAGCCGAAGTTCGCGCTCACCGGCACGGTGATCGAGGATCCGAGCTGGCCGTGGAAGGCTGCGGTCGCGTGTCTGCTCGCGCTGCTGCCGATGTTCTGGTTCGCGCGCCACTTCATCCGCTTCAAGTGGCTCGGGCTGTTGTTCTTCTGCGCGCTGATCCAGCTGTCGACTTCGCTGCTGGTGTGGTCGGCGACGCTGCCGTACGCGTTCTACCTCGACGCGTTCGACTGGACCATGCTCACGATCCTGGCACCGGCGCAGGCCGCGATCGTGCTGATCCTGCTGATCAACGCGTTCGAGTTCACCGAAGTGCTGTGGCGCAAGCGCTGGATGCGCGAGTTCAAGCTGCTCACGCCGGCGCCGGGTGACCCGCAGCCGTTCGTCTCGATCCATCTGGCCTGCTGCAACGAGCCGCCGGAGATGGTGATCCTGACGCTCGATTCGCTCGCCGCGCTCGACTACGAGAATTTCGAAGTGCTGGTGATCGACAACAACACCAAGCGCGACGAGGTGTGGCAGCCGGTACGGCAGCATTGCGAGAAGCTCGGTGCGCGCTTCCGCTTCTTCCATCTCAATCCGTGGCCCGGCTTCAAGGCCGGTGCGCTGAACTTCGGCTTGAAGCAAACCGATCCGCGTGCCGACGTGATCGCCGCGATCGACGCCGACTACGTCGTGCGCGCCGACTGGCTCAAGGCGCTGACCGGCTATTTCGCCGATCCGAAGGTCGCCGTGGTGCAGTGCCCGCAGGCGCATCGCGACTGGGAACACAATTCGTTCCGGCGCATGACGAACTGGGAGTACGACGGTTTCTTCCGCATCGGCATGCATCATCGCAACGAGCGCAACGCGATCATCCAGCACGGCACCATGACCATGGTGCGGCGTGGCGCGCTCGAATCGACCGGCTCATGGTCGGAGTGGACGATCTGCGAGGACGCCGAGCTGGGTCTTCGATTGATGCACGCCGGCTACGACACGATCTATGTCGACGAGGTGATGGGCCGCGGCCTCACCCCCGCGGATTTCACCGCCTACAAGTCGCAGCGCTACCGCTGGGCGTTCGGCGCGATGCAGATCCTCAAGGCGCGCTGGCACTGGCTGACCGAACGCGGTCCGCTCACCTACGGACAACGCTTCCACTTCCTCACCGGCTGGTTCTCCTGGTTCGCCGACGCATTGCATCTGGCCTTCACGCTGCTCGCGCTGGCGTGGACCGCCGGCATGATCGGGCTGCCGGAATATTTCAACCTGCCGCTGGATCTGTTCATCTACCCGATCCTGGGCTTCTTCGTGTTCAAGGCCGCGTTCGGCATCATTCTTTATCGCGTACGCGTGCCGTGTTCGTGGAAGGACACGATCGCCGCGTCGATCGCCAGCATGGGTTTGAGCCACGCGATCGCGCGCGGCATCTACCTCGGTCTGTGGAAGAAGCAGGGCGAATTCGTGCGCACCGCGAAAAGCCGCCGTATCGGCAAGCGGCCGAATCCGTTCGCCGCCGTGCAGGAAGAGTTGCTGATGTTCATCGCGATCGCGCTCGCCGTATTCGGCATGTTGCGCGCGGTCGGCATCCACTACCTCGAAGGCAAATTGTGGATTGCCATCCTTTGCGCGCAGGTGATCCCGTACTTCTCCGCGCTGATCGGCGCATGGGTCGCCTGGCGCGCGGGAGAGAAAAGCGGATGATGCAACCCCTGCCCTCGCCGCTGCGCCTGAACCTGGGCTGCGGTCGCAATTCGATACCCGGCTGGATCAACGTCGACTGGATGCCGATGGCCGGCGTGGACGTCGTCGCCAATCTCAACGACTGCGCCGCGACGCCGCTGCCGTTCGGCGACGACAGCGTGGATGAGTTCCTGCTCTCGCACGTGCTCGAACACGTGCCGAACTCGCTCGCGTTGCTGCAGGAGATGCATCGCATCGCGAAGGCCGGCACGCTCGCCACGATCCGCACGCCGTACGGCAGCAGCGACGACGCGTGGGAGGATCCGACGCACGTGCGCCCCTATTTCCTCGGCAGCTTCGGCTACTTCTCGCAGCCGTACTATTGGCGCGCGGACTACGGCTACCGCGGCGACTGGCAGCCGCGCACGATCACGCTGGTCATCGCCGCCCATCTTGCCGCGGGCGTCGACCGTGGCGTGCTGTTCGAACGCCTGCGCACGGAACGCAACCTGGTGTCTGAAATGGTCACCGAACTGGTCGCGATCAAGCCGATCCGCGCGCCGCGGCGCGAGCTGCAGACCCAGGCGGAAGTGCGCATCGAGATCGCTTGAGGCGGCGCGACAGCGCCTCGTCCGACCGCCCGTTCGACGCGGCATGCGAAGCCGCGATGGCGACCGCGCAGGGCGGCATCGCGCGTTCGGGCGCCGCTCACGGAACGTCCTGCGGGCCGTGCTATAAACGCACCCTGGAGCGGCATCCGCAAGGAATGGAAACAGCATGGTTCAGGCTGGCGAAACGCACGGCGATCGCGCACGGCCGGCGCTTGCAGTCCTGCTGCGCAGCGTGTTCTGCGCCGCGCTCTTCGGCGCGGCCGACGCCGGCGCCGCCACGCTCGAGCTGCAACTCGACGGCGTCGAAGGACCGATGAAGGATGCCGCGGTCGCGGCAAGCGGCATCGCGCAGTATGCGAATCGTGACGTGAGCGCCCGGCAGGCGCACCGGCTGTACGAGCGCGCACCGGCGCAGATCGCCAAGGCGCTGGAACCGTACGGCTACTACAACGCCAAGGCCGACGGCGAATTGAAGGAAACCCCGCAAGGCTGGAGCGCCGTCGTGCACGTGCACGCGGGCGAACCGGTGACCGTGAGCGAATTCGAACTGAGCGTGCCGGAACCGGCGCGCGACGAAAAGGCCGTGCGCAAGGCGCTGGCGACTTTCGCGCCGAAGCAGGGCCAGACGCTCAATCACGTCGACTACGAAAAGAGCAAGGCCGCGCTGCAGGCGGCGCTGCTGGCGAGCGGCTATCTCGATGCGACGATCCAGACGCATCGCATCGAGGTTTCGCGCGGCGACAACAAGGCGACGCTGCAGCTGGTCTGGCAAGTCGGCACGCGCTATCGCTACGGCACGACCACGTTCAGCGGCAGCCAGTTCGACGACGGCTTCCTCGATCGCTATCTGCCCTGGCACGAAGGCGACTTCTACACGCAGCAGCAGTTGCTCGACCTGCAGCAGAAACTCATCGACGCGGATTATTTCGCGGTGGTCGAGGTGCAGCCGGATCTCGAGCACGCGCACGACGGCGTGGTGCCGATCGCCGTGACGCTCGGCCCGGCCAAGCGCAACGTCTACACCGCCGGCGTGTTCGTCGACACCGACATCGGCTTCGGCGTGCGCGGTGGCCTGACCCGGCGCTGGCTGAACCGTTCCGGTCACAAGCTCAAGCTCGAAACGCTGATCGCACAGCGCATGAAATCCGCCACCGCCACCTATTCGATTCCACTGCCGGGCGCGAACAACCGCAGCTACAACTTCGGCGTCGGCTACCTCGATCAGGATACCGACACCACCACGTCGCACACGAAGTCGGCGGTCGCGAATGAAACGCGCCAGTGGCTCGGCTTCACGCGCACGCTCGGGCTGCACCTGCTCACCGGCGACTTCACGATCAAGGATCCGAACGGCAATCGCGCGCTCGAGGAGCGCGGCGACACCACGCTGCTGTATCCGGAAATGGTGCTGGAGCGCAAGCGCGCCGACGATCCGCTGTTCGTGCGCGACGGCTACGCCCTCACCCTGACCGGACGCGCCAGCCCCGGGCTGCTGTCCGACACGCACTTCGTGCAGGCACGTGCCGACGCAAAATGGATTCGCGGCATCGGCAAGCGCCAGCGCGTGATCCTGCGCGGCAGCCTCGGTGCCACCAGCGTCGGCGATTTCGACAAGTTGCCGCCGGAGTTGCGCTTCTTTGCCGGCGGCGATCGTTCGATCCGCGGCTACAGTTTCCAGACGATCGGGCCGCACAACGCCAAGGGCCTGGTGATCGGCGGCGAGGACCTGGCGATCGCCAGCGCCGAGTACGAATACTATTTCACGCGCAACTGGGGCATTGCCACGTTCGTCGACACGGGCGACGCGTTCACCGGCTTCGGCAATTTCCGCACGCGCATCGGCACCGGCGTCGGCGTGCGTTGGCGCTCGCCGGTCGGCATGGTGCGCGCGGACCTCGGCGTGCCGGTGCACGATCCGGACGGCATCACCGGCGTCGAACTGCATCTCGTCATAGGACCCGATCTGTGAAGTGGCTCAAGCGCCTGGCGGTCGTGCTGCTCGCGTTGCTTGGGCTGAGCGGCTTGTTCGCTTGGTGGCTGCTGGCTTCCGAGTCCGGCGCGCGCTTCGCGCTGGAACGCGCCAAATCGTTCCTGGTCGACAAGCTGAGCTATGCGCAGCTGCGCGGCGCGCTGGCCAGTCCGCTCGAATTGCACGACCTGCACTATCGCGACACGGCAGCCGGGCTCGATGTTCGTATAAAAAGCATCAAAGTGGAATATTCGCTGTACGGGCTGTTCTCCAAGACGCTGCATGTCGCGCATCTCGATGTCGACGGCGTCGACGTCGCCCTGAGCAGCGTGCCGCCGACGCCCGCGCCGACGCCTGCCGTGCCAGCGCCGACGCCGCAACAACTATTGACGCCACCACTGGCGCTGCTGCTCGACGACGCCCATGTCGCGCATATCGCGATTGTCCGGGATGGCAAGCCCGTGTTCGCCGCCGACCGCTTCGATCTTGCCGCGCAGTGGACCAACGACGGCTTGAGCGTGCGCCAGCTCGCGCTTCGCGCGCCCGACGGCAAGATCGATCTGGCCGGCGCGATCACCTCGTACAAGGACTATCGCGGCAACGCCAAGCTCGCGTTCGACTGGCGCGTGGCGCCGCGCCGCTATGCCGGCGTGCTCGACATCGCCAATGACGGGCATCAGACCGCACTGTCGCTCAAGCTCGACCAGCCGACCGCCGCGACCGCATCTGGCAACGTCACGCCCGGCGATGCGCTGCCGTGGTCGCTCACCGCCACGGTGCCGCGCTTCGATCCGCGCAGCGTCGGCGTGGACGGCGTGCAGAGCGCGGCACTGGAACTCAAGGGCAGCGGCGACCGCACGCGCGTGAACGTCACGGGCAGCGTCGAGCTCGATGGCCACCGCGTGCTGCTCGATCCGCTCGCGCTGTCGTACCGGGATCAGACCGTGACGATCGAATCCGCGCGACTGCGTTCGCCCGAAGCCAGCGGCACGCTCGACGCCAAGGGCAAGCTCGAGCTCGGCGCGAAACCGCCCGCCGCCGATCTGACCGTGGACTGGCAAGGCGTCGAGCTGCCGGCCGATCTGGTCGGCCAGCCGCTCGCCACGCACGGCAACCTGGCGGCGCACGGCAACGCCGACCAGTTCGACGCCCGCGGCGAATTCGTGCTCGGGCCGCCGAAGCAGCCAGCCGACATCGCGTTTGAACTCGACGGCAGCCCTAAGGCGATCCGTCTGCGCAAGCTCGCGCTGCGCCAGCCGCGCGGCGGACTGGAAGCGCACGGCGAGATCGCGCTGCAGCCGCAGGTCGGCTGGAACGTCGAAGCCAGCGCACACAAGCTCGATCCCGGCGCGTTCGCCGCCGCCTGGCCAGGCGCGATCGATTTCCATTTGTCCACAAAGGGACAAATGGAGAAGACCGGTCCGCGCGGCCACCTGCTGCTCGACTCGCTCGGCGGCACGCTGCGCCAGCGCGCACTGTCGGGCAACGCCGACATCGAATTCGCGCTGCCGCTGGCCTTGAACGGATCGCTCGAGCTCAAGTCCGGCAACAGTTCAATCGGCGTGCGCGGCAAGAGCGACACGCAGACCGCGGTCGACGTGACGCTCGCGATCAGCAGCCTCGGCGACTGGCTGCCGCAGGCCGGCGGCAGTCTGCGCGGCAACGTCGCGCTGCGCGGCGCATGGCCGCGGCTCGACGCGCGCGGCCATATCGATGCGGCCAAGCTGGCGAGCGGCGACGTCCACGCGGATACCGTCACGCTCGATCTCGACGTACGCGACATGCAGGCGCCGGACGGCCACGCCAGCATCGACGTGAAAACCTTCGCCGCCGCGGGCTACTTGTTCGACGGCATCAAGCTCGACGCCAGCGGCAACCAAGGCGCGCACACGCTGACGCTGGCCGCATCGGGTCCGCAACTGGGCGCAAGCGTGAAGCTGAGCGGTGCGCTGACAGCCAACAACGACTGGCAAGGCACCCTGGCGACGCTCGAGTTCGCGCCGAAGAACGCGCCGGCCTGGACGCTGCAGCATCCGGCGCAGTTGTCGCTGCGCGGCGGCGGCGTGAGCGTCGACCAGCTGTGCCTGGGCGGCGACGCCGCATCGAGCATCTGCGTCAGCGCCACGCAGTCGCCCGCCGGCGCGACGCAGGCGAAGTTCGCCGTCACGCACCTGCCGCTTGCCAGCATCGTGCGCGTCGCCAGCCCGGATGCGCCGCTCAAGCTCGATGGCACGATCGAAGGCGCGGGCGACATCGCGCGTGCCGCCGACGGCGCGCTCAGCGGCAAGGCGACGCTCACCTCGGCGGCGGGTTCGATCGCGTATCCGGATTCCGCCACGCAGTCGTTGATCGCGTACACGAATTTCAGCGTCGGCGCGGCGCTGGCGCCGACACAGAGCAGCATCGATGTGCGTGCCGCGCTCGACCACGATGGACGTCTGGACGGCCATATCGTCCTGGGCGCCGCGGGCGCCGGCGGCAGTCCGCTCAGCGGCCACGTCGAGGCGCTGTTCAACAATCTCGGCATCGTCGATCTGCTCGGCGAGCAGACCGCATCGACCACCGGGCGGATCAATGCACGCTTCACGCTCGGCGGCACGACCGCAGCCCCGAGCGCGGCGGGCGACCTGGCACTCGCCGATTTCGGCACGGAGATTCCCGCGGCCGGGCTCAAGCTCAAGGACGGCCACGTCACGCTGCATTCGGCCGACGGCCACCGCTTCGTGATCGATGGCAAGCTGCGCTCCGGCGACGGGCAGGTTGCGCTGAGCGGTGACTTCGGCAGCGCCAGCGACGCGCCGCTGGCGCTGAAGATCGACGGGGAGAATTTTCTCGCCGCCGACATTCCCGGCGCGCGCGTGCAGATTTCGCCGACGCTCGTGCTCACGCGCGGCAACGGCAAGTTCAGCGCCAGCGGCAGCGTCGGCATTCCCAAGGCCGACATCGACATCGCCAAGCTGCCGGGTGGCGGCGCCGCGACGGTGTCGCCTGACGTGGTCGTGAGCGATGCGCAAGCCGCACCCGCCACCTCAGCGACGCCGCTGGAAGCCGACATCACGGTCAAGCTCGGCGCCGGCGAGAAGCTCGACATGGACCTGCGCCAGGGCCAGGAAGTGCATCTGGTCGGCTATGGCTTGAACGGCTACGTCAGCGGCCAGCTTGCCGTTTCGGAGCGTCCCGGCCGTGCCGCGAGCGGCCGCGGCCAGGTCGTCGTCAACGGCACCTACAAGGCGTACGGCCAGGATCTGAAAATCGAACAGGGCCGCCTGCTGTTCGCGGGCACGCCGCTGGACAATCCGGGGCTGGATCTGCGTGCCACGCGCGGCTTCACCGATCCGGAAGTCACCGTCGGCCTGCAGGTGCGCGGCACGGCGCAGGTGCCGGTGCTGACCGTGTTCTCGCAGCCCGCGATGGAACAATCCGACGCGCTGTCGTACCTGGTCGCGGGCAAGCCGCTGTCGCAGCTGAAGAGCGGCGAAGGCGACGCGGTCGGCAGCGCGGCGCGCGCGCTCGGCACCGCCGGCGGCGACCTGCTGGCCAAGAGCATCGGCTCGAAGATGGGGCTGGACGACGTCGGCATCGCCGACTCGAGCGCGGTCGGCGGCGCCGCGCTCACGGTCGGAAAGTATCTTTCTCCACGTTTATACCTGAGCTACGGCGTCGGGCTGTTCACGCCGGGCGAAGTGGTCACGCTGCGCTACCGATTGAGCAGGCTGTTCAACATCGAGATCCAGAACGGCACGCTGTCCAGCCGCGCCGGGATCAACTACAAGATCGAAAAATAGGGGCGCGATTCATCGCGCCCTGCCCTTGCGGACCGACAAGCCGGGCGCGATGAATCGCGCCCTACGAAATGCCCGCGCGAAGCGTGCACCCTTCAGAACGTGCGCACGCCAGCCGTCGCGACCAGCGAATACAGCGCGAAGAACAGGCAGGCCACGCCGAGGATGATCTTGAACGGCGCCATCTTCGCGGTGAAATCGGCGAGTTTGCCGATGAAGGCGTTGTTGCCGGTCAGCGTGCGCAGCTGTGGAAGGCCGAGGATCAGCGACAGCGCGATCACCACCAGCACGGTGAGCAGGCCGATCAGACCGCCGAGCGGCGAGTAGCGCATCACGAAGCTTGCATACTGCAGCCATTGCAGCAGCATGATGATGCCCCAGACCAGCCCGACCAGACCGATCCAGCCTTCAACTGCCTCCAGTTTGCTCAATTGCGCGGCGAACTTCGGTTGTTGCGTCTTCAGCCACGAGGCGATGCCGAGCACGCCGAGCAGCACCAGCAGAATCAGATTGATCAGCCACCAGATCATCGTCTTGTCCTCCCGAAACGAAGCGGAATCATAGCGCAAACGCTGCGGCGTTCATCGCATCAACGTCCGGCGGCGTGGCGGGCGAACAGCTGCTTGAGCGGCGTGAACTTGTCGACCAGGTCGAGCCCCGCGCCGCGCAGCGCCGCCAGTGCGATCGAATCCGACGCGAACACGCGCTGGATCGCATCGAATGCATGCGCCGCCAATGCATTGTCGCTGCGCCGGCGCCGCTCGTAGCGGCGCAGCGCGTGCGGCGCGGCAAGGTCGCTGCCGACGTTGCGCGCGTCAATCAGGACGGCGCACAGCTCCTCGACGTCGCGCAAGCCGAGGTTGACGCCCTGCCCGGCCAGCGGATGCACGACGTGCGCCGCGTCGCCGATCAGCGCGAAGCGCGGCGCGACGTAACGCTCGGCCAGGCGCCGACGCAGCGGAAAGGCGGCGCGCGCGGTGCTCGCGGTCACCGCACCGAGACGGAAATCGAACGCGCTGCCGAGTTCGACCCGGAACGCCGCGTCGTCCAGCGCGAGCAGGCGCTGCGCCTGCGCCTCCGGCACCGACCACGCGATCGAACTGCGCCCGTCGGCGAGCGGCAGAAACGCCAGCGTCGCCTGCGGCAGGAAGCGCTGCCACGCGGTGAATTCGTGCCCGCGTTCGGTCGCGACATGCGCCACCAGCGCGCGCTGGCCGTAGTCGCGCTGCGCCGTGGCGATGCCGATGAGATCGCGCAGCGCCGAGTCGGCCCCGTCCGCGGCCACCACGAGCTGGGCCGCAACCGCGCTGTCGTCGTCGAGCGTGAGCGTGCGGCGCGACTCGCTCACGTCGCTCGCGGTCACGCGCGCCGGACAACGCAGCGTGATCCCCGACGCATGCTGCAGCGCCTGCCACAGGCAATGCTGGATCAGGCGGTTTTCGACGATGAAGCCGAGCGCGGCTTCGGCGTTGTCGTCCGCGTCGAACGCGAGCGCGCCGGGCGCCAGCGCGTCCCACACGCGCATGCGCCGGTACGGACATGCGCGCGCCGACGCGATGGACGTCCAGACGTCCAGACGCCGAAACAGTTCGACGGCCGACGGCGCCAGCGCGACCACGCGCAGGTCGACGTCGTCCTGTGCGCGCCACGGCGCGGGAGCGCGCGGCTCGACCAGCGCGACATCGAAGCCGTCGCGCGCCAACGCCAGCGCCAGCGCGGCACCGACCATGCCGGCGCCGACCACCGCAACATCGTGCACGCCGCGCCGGCTCATGGCCGCTCGCCCAGCGCCAGCCGCGGCACCACGCCGCGAAAGCCCATGCTGCGCCGCACGAGCGCGGCCTGCAGCGGCGCAATGCGATCGAGCGCGACCAAACCGAGACTGCGCAGCAATTTCAACGGCGGGGCTTCGTGCGCGGTCCAGCGCGCCAGGCCGTCGCTCATCCTTTGCGTGCCGGCGCGGTCCGGTTCGCGCCGCGCGGCGTATTCGGCAAGCAACGCCGGCGCACCGGGGTCAGCGCCCGCACGCGCGGCTTGCAGCAGCAGTTCGGCTAGCGTGAGCGCATCGCGCAAGCCGAGGTTGAATCCCTGCGCGCCGATCGGATGCAGGGTTTGCGCGGCATTGCCGACCAGCAGCGCGCGCGGCGCGGTCAGGCGCAGCGCCGACACGCGCTGCAGCGGATACGACACGCGCCGCCCGGGCCGCGACAGGCGGCCCAGACGCCAGCCGAAACGTTCGTGCAGCAGCGCGATGAACGCCGCGTCGTCCAGCGCCGCGACGTGCGCGGCCGCGGCGCTCGGCACGGTCAGCACCACGCCGGCGCGGCGCTCGGTCAACGGCAACAGCGCGAGCGGACCGTCCGCGCTGAAACGTTCGTAGGCGCAATCGGGCGCGCGTTGCGGCGTGACCGTGGTGACGAACGCGGTCTGCGCGTAGTCGACGTGCTCGGTCGCGATGCCGAGCGTGCGGCGCACCAGCGACTGCGTGCCGTCGGCGCCAACCAGCAGGCGCGCACGCAGTACTTGCGTGCCGCCGCTGGTGCGTACGCTGGCGTCCACGCCATCGGCATCGACCGACACTTGCTCCAGCGTGGCCGGTGCGAAACGCGCCAGATCGCGGCAGGCGTCCAGACGCGCGAGCAAGCCGTTGCCGAGTTCGCGCGCCGGCAGCACCGCGCCGAACGCATCGACGCCATGCTTGGCCGCGTCCAGCCGCACGACACCGAACTCGCCCTGGCGGCTGACGTGGATGCGCCGCAACGGCATCGCGCGCGCAGCGACATGCGCCCATACGCCGAGCGCGCTCAACGCGTTGACCGTGGCGCGCGCCAGTGCCAGGTTGCGTTCGTCGTAGCTCGGTTGTGCATCGGCGCGCGGCGGCGCCGCCTCGACCAGCGCGACGCGCAGCCCCGCGCCGTCGAGCGCGATCGCCAGGCTGGCGCCGACCAGGCCGCCGCCGATGATCAGGACATCGCAATCCGTTGTCGTCATGCGCGGATGATAGCCAAAACCCCGCCGCCGAATGGCGTTCATCGATGCACGAGGTTCGCAGCAGGTGTGCTGCTCGGTCGCCGCGGCGCGCGACATTCTCCACCCAAGGCGGCGCCCGACCGTTAGAATTCAGCCATGGACATCATCCTCGTGCGCCACGGCGACGTCGACGCCGCGCCCGGTATGTGCCTGGGCCAGACCGACGCACCACTGTCCGCCGCCGGATTCGGCGCGGTGCAGCAGCTTGCCGCGACCTGGACCGAATCCGCGCCGCGCTTTCTGTTCACCAGCGACTTGCGCCGCGCGCAGCAGGCCGCCGCGATCTTCGCCGCGCGCTTCGCGATCGAACCGCTTGCGGACGCGCGTCTGCGCGAGGCGGACCTCGGCGAGTGGGACGGCAAGCGCTGGGAAGACGTGATGCGCAGCGATGCGGCGCGCTACGAGCACTGGGCCACCAACTGGGTGATCCAGGAAGCGCCCGGCGGCGAAAGCTTCGCCGACGTGATCCGGCGCACCGGCGCCTGGCTGGCCTCGGTGCTGGGCTCGACCCACGACAACGACGTGGTGCTGGCGGTGGCGCACGCCGGCTCGATTCGCGCGCTGCTGTGCCATGCGCTCGGCCTGCCCGCGGCGCGCGCGTTCGCGTTGCGCGTCGACCACGCGCACGCTGCCTGCATCCGCACCCGCGCGGGGCAGTTTGAAGTATCCTATGTCAATGCATCGCGCTTCGAATCGACCTGAAGCGCACGGCACCTTTCCGGAGATTTCCACAATGCAGCATCCTGCCCAGAACAACGTCCTGTCGCCGCGCACCGGCGTGCTGATCGCGATGATCGCCGTCGCGGTCGCGACGCGCCTGGTGATCTTCTTCGCGCCGGGCGTGCTGCCGTACAACTTCACGCCGGTCGAGGCAATCGCGCTGTTCGGCGGCGCGTATTTCGCCGACCGCCGCCTCGCATTCGTCGTGCCGCTGGCCGCGATGCTGCTGGCCGATCTCATCATCGGCCTGCACGATCTTATTCCGGTGATCTATGGCTGCATCGCGCTCACTGCACTGCTCGGCCGCAACCTGCGCGGCAAGGTGCGTGCGCTGCCGGTTGCCGGCTATGCGTTTGCCAGCGCGGTGATGTTCTTCGTGGTCACCAATTTCTTCGTCTGGCTGATGGGCGACATGTATCCGCACGACGGCGCAGGCCTGATCGCCTGCTATGTCGCCGGCATCCCGTTCTTCAACGGCACGCTCGCCGGCACGCTGCTGTGGAGCGCGCTGCTGTTCGGCGGGTTCGAGCTGCTGAAGCAACGCTGGACGCCGTTGCAAGCGGCCGCCTGACCAGCCGCGTCATCCCGCGCCGCCGTGGCTACCTGCGCGATCGCGATCAAGGACAAGCGGGCGCTCGCGCGCAACGTCGGCAAGCACCTCACGGCGCGCTATGGCAAGCGCGCGCACTATTCCCCGACGCTGGTCCGGACGACCATGCGCCGGCTCGACTACCCTGTCGGCTGGGATTGCTGGGCGCTGAGCCTGTTCACTTCGGCGGACGACTTCAACGCGTATCACACCGCACTGGGCGAAGCGTGCAACTACGCCGCGATGAATTCCGAAATGTTGAGCGCGGTCGATGCAAGCACGCTGCTCGACTTCGTGTCCGGCGACTGGTCGGCGGCTGATTTTCTGCCGGACATGTCCGACGTGATCGACCACAACTGAACCTGTCGTGGGTAACCGACTCTCGAAAATCTATACCAAGACGGGCGACGACGGCACGACCGGCCTCGGCGATGGCACGCGCACACCGAAGGATTCGGCACGCGTCGCCGCCTACGGCACCGTGGACGAGCTGAACAGCACGCTCGGCGTGGTGCTGGCGCAGGAACTGCCCGTCGCGGTGCGCGAGGCGCTGACCCAGATCCAGCACGACCTGTTCGACCTGGGCGGCGAGTTGTGCATCCCGGGCATGGCGATGATCCACGACGCCGATGTCGACCGCCTCGAGACCACGCTCGATGCGTTCAACGCGGACCTGCCGGCACTGAAGGATTTCATCCTGCCCGGCGGCAGCATGGCCGCGGCATGCTGTCACGTCGCACGCACCGTGTGCCGGCGCGCCGAGCGCGAAGTGGTGACGCTGGCGCGCGGCGAAAGCGTGCGGCCCGAAGCGGTGCATTATCTGAACCGCCTTTCCGATCTGCTGTTCGTATTGGCGCGCGTGCTGGCGCGTGCCAGCGGACACGGTGAAGTGTTGTGGCAACACGAGCGGCGCAAGAAGCCCGCATCCTGAATCCCGCCGCGGCGCTGGCTTTCGTCGCGCGCCACGGCGTGGTCTGCGAAGCCGTTCGCCGCGGCGCCGTCCCTTCGCTGGCGGCTGCGATTGCCGGCGAGACGTTGCGCGGCAACTGGTGGTCGCATCCGCGCAGCCGCGACATCTTCGCGATCACGCGCGCCGTGCGCGACGCGCCGGAGGTGCTCGTGTGCCGGCTGGTCGACGGCAAGATCACGTTCGTGCACGAGCGCCTGTGGCCGGCGCTGGTCCGCGCAGGGGACCGGTTTGCGCCGGAGCGGCTTGCGCGCGTGCGCGAAGTGCACGGCGCCAGCGGCCAGCATGTGCTCGAGCAGACGCCGTTCCCGGAATGGGTGCCGCGCGCAGTCGCGGCGGCCGCCAAGCGGCTGTCGGCCGACGCGGCCCGCGAAGCGCTTGCGGCTGTGTTGTCGCTTGCGCGCGAATGACAAACCGTCGATGCTCTTTGCCGAGGCCTTGAAATCGTGAACGCCGTGTTGCTCTACACCCATCCGGCTTGTCTGGCGCACAGCGCCGGACCCGGTCACCCTGAATCGCCGTCGCGCCTGCAAGCAGTGCTCGAAGCACTCGATGCGGATCGCTTTGCCGCGCTCGACCGCATCGAGGCACCGAGCGCGACGCGCGAGCAGCTGGCGCGCGTGCACCACGATCGATTGATCGAACGCGTGTTCGGCAGCGCGCCCGAGCAAGGTTACGCGCGCCTGGATCCCGACACCGCGATGAATCCGGATTCGCTCGACGCCGCGCTGCGCGCCGCCGGCGCGGTGTGCGCGGCGGTCGACGCGCAGATCGACGGCGGTGCGACACGCGCGTTTTGCGCGGTGCGTCCGCCGGGCCATCACGCCACGCGCGACACGGCGATGGGCTTCTGCCTGTTCAACAACGTCGCGGTCGGCGCCGCGCACGCGCTGGCGCGCGGCATCGAGCGCGTCGCGGTAGTCGATTTCGACGTGCATCACGGCAACGGCACGCAGGACATCTGCTGGAACGAACCGCGCGTGCTGTACGCTTCCACGCACCAGTGGCCGCTGTATCCCGGCACCGGCGCGAGCGCGGAGCGCGGCGCCGGCAACATCGTCAATGCACCGCTGGCGCCGCGTTCGGGTTCGGCGGAATTCCGCGCGGCGATCGAAACGATCGTGCTGCCCGCGCTGCATGCGTTCCAGCCACGGTTGGTGATGATTTCCGCGGGCTTCGATGCGCATCGGCTGGATCCGCTGGCCGATCTGAACCTGGAGGCCGCCGACTACGCCTGGGTGACGCGCGAACTTGTGGACATTGCGCAAAAGTACGCATCCGGACGGGTCGTCTCGAGCCTCGAAGGCGGCTACAGCCTGACTGCGCTGCGCGACTCGACCGCTGCGCATGTCGCTGCGTTGATGGAGTGAAGCGGCAGCGCCGAATTCGCCCGCGCCGTCGTCTTCATTTGCCTCCCCGGCTTCGTCGTTCAGGTACGACCGAACGAATCTGATGGCTGGCCCCACCCTTTTGCGTAATAGTGGGATATCGGCAGGACACAGGGCCGGCGAATCCCGCTGACGCCTGCAGTTCTTCCGCATCGGAGGCCACCATGTCGCGCGCTGCTTCGAAGATCGCCTGTCTGCTGCTGTTCGTGGCCAGCATGGTCAGCACAGCGGCGTTCGCGCTGACGCCGCCGTGGTTCTACGGTCCGCTCAATCCGCAAATCGGCACCGACACCGCCTGCCTGTCGAGTCCACCGATCACGGAGACGCGCGTCGCCGGGTATTCCGGTTACAACTACTGGCCGCCGTACCAGCCTTCGTCGATACCGTTGGCGCAACTTCCGGCGGTTGGCGAAGTGTTCTACGCCAAGCTGGTGCTCAGTCATCCGGGCAATCCCTGCGCCGGCAGCGCGGTCGGCATCGAGCTGCTGCTGCCCGCGGGCGTTAGCACGGCGATCTCGGCCGACAATCCGGCGTTTTGTTTTGCGCGCACGCCGCCGAATGGAAGTCATCCGAACAACTACCTGCTGATCAACCTCGGCACCGATGCAGGCTACGGCTGTCCGCAGGTCCTCACGCAGGGAATCCAGGGGCTGGCAATCCGCGCGCCCAACGGCGGCGCCGGCGGCGGCTCCTGGGGCATGGCTGCGGGTTTCTGGCTGGAATTCATGCTGCCGTTGAAGTCTTCGGTTGCGCAAAACGGCGCCAACCAGATCTACTTCCGCATCAATCCCGACATCGGCGTGGTCGGCTACACCAACGTTCCCCTGTACGTGAACTCCGACACGATCTTCCGCTCGTCGCTGGAGGATCTGAGCCTGACGCTGGATATCTGCACGCTGACACCGACTGCACAGGGCTGCTAGGCGATACGGATTTTCATCCGACGGCGAGGCATGCATCCCCACGCGCATTGCTTTCTGCGCGACCTTGACAATCGCAGGTCGAGTCACGTGCGCAGCGCGCGCTCCGTTGCCCGTTAACTTCGAATAGGGCAAGCTGTGCCGCCTTTGTCAGCCATTGGACGGATGACCGTGCCAAGCCCCAACCTTGCGTGTTCCCTGCCGACACTCGCGCTCGTGCTGGCGCTGACAGTGACAGCCGCACCCGCGGCCGCAGATGAAGTCACCGCTCAGAACCCGATCGCCGCCCCGACCAGCGAGCCGGCGACGGTGTGCCCGGTCGGCGTGCTCAAGTGCCCGAAGCGCAGCAAGAAAACCGAGTACGCGCTGTGCAAGCGCAACGACCTGCTCGATTTCTTCGTGCCCGGCTTGCCGACGAGCGGCGACCGCGGCACGGTCGCGAGCGACCTGAGCGCGCGCAAGGTCAGCTCGACCGACGCCAAGCATTATCTGCTCGAAGGCGAGGTGCAGCTGCAGCGGCTGGACCAGCTGGTGCGCGCCGACACGCTCAGCTACGACACCGAGACGACCGACTACGTCGCCGACGGCCACGTGCGCGCGCAGGATCGCAGCATGCTGATGTCGGCCGATCACGCGCACGGCACCGGCACGCCGAGCACCACGTACCTGGATCACGTGCGTTATCAGATGCTCGAGCAGCGCGGCAACGGCACCGCCGCGACGGCGAACATGACCGATCCGGATCACGGCAAGCTGACCGACGGCACCTACACCACGTGCGATCCGGACGACGTGCGCTGGCACCTGCACGCGAACGATCTCGACGTCGACTATGTCGAGAACGAGGGCCACGCGCATGGCGCCACGCTGTACTACGGCGACGTGCCGTTCTTCTGGTTTCCGTATCTGAAGTTCTCGCTCAACGACGCGCGCGAATCCGGCTTCCTGCCGCCGCACATCGGCTACAGCGTGCGTCGCGGCTTCGTGCTCGGCCTGCCGTACTACTTGAACCTCGCGCCGAATTACGATGCGACGATCGAGCCACGCGTGTCGACAGACCGCGGCGCGATGCTCGCCGGGCAGTTCCGCTTTCTCGACGCGAGCGACAAGGCGCAGTTCGATTTCAACTACGTTCCGCACGACCGCGAGGTCGACGAAGAAATGGCGCAGTACGCCGCACAGCAGGCGGCCGGCACCAATCCGATCGCGTCGCCGCTGGACATCCCGCACAGCCGCTGGTCGTACCGCCTGCAGGACACCAGCATGTTCTCGCAGAACTGGGGCGCGGTGATCGATCTGAAGCACGTCTCGGACAAGCAGTACTTCCAGGACTATGGCGACAACCTCACCTCTTCCGCGACGTCGCTGCTGCCCTCGAGTGCGTACCTCAACGGCCGCGGCGAATGGTGGTCGGCGACGTTCGGCGGCGACAGCGCGGAAGTGACGCAGCCGTACATCTCCGAGGCATTCGAGCCGTACGAGCGCCTGCCGCGCGGCACGTTCCAGGCCGAACACCTGCTCGGCGCCGGCTTCGATGCCGGCGTCAACGCCGAGTACGTCAACTTCCGCAAGAGTCCGTTTTCGGTGCTGGTCGCCGCGCCGAACACGTTCCAGCGCGTCGAGGCGATCGAAGGTCAGCGTCTGGACCTGTATCCGTACCTCGCCTATCCGATCGAAACCGCCGGCTATTTCATTCGGCCCGAAATCGGCGTGCGCTACACCAGCTACGACCTGCACAACCTGGCCGACTTCGCGCGCACCAATCCATCCGCGCAGCTGTTCACGAACCACACGCCGACGCGCAGCGTGCCGATCTTCGACGTCGACGCGGGCCTGATCTTCGAGCGACCGCTGCACCTGTTCGACAGCGACTTCACGCAGACGCTGGAACCACGCCTGTACTACCTGCGCGTGCCGTATCGCAACCAGAACGACCTGCCGATCTTCGACACGCAGCTGCCGACGTTCGACTTCCCCGGCCTGTTCCGCAGCAACGCATTCACCGGCGCCGATCGCCAGAGCAACGCGAACAATCTCACGCTGGCGCTCACGTCGCGCCTGATCGACAGCGCTTCGGGCGACCAGATCCTGAGCGCAAGCCTCGGCCAGATCCACTATTTCGATGCGCAGCGCGTGCAGCTGCCCGGCTATCCGGAAGTGGATTATTCCGGCTCCGACTACGTGTTCGAACTGGACTGGCGCCTGAACGACCGCTGGGACCTGAAATGGGACCAGCAGTACAACCCGAATTCGCGCGTCTTCGACCCGGCCACGGCGATGATGGTGGAGAACCTGCACCACACCGACCTGTCGGCAGTCAGCGTCGAGCACCGCTTCGGCGGCGACGGCGTGCTGAATTTCTCCTACCGCTTCCGCCGCGGCCTGCTCGAGCAGCTCGATACCACCGCGCTGGTGCCGCTCAACGCGCGCTGGAGCCTGGTCGGCCGCTATTACTACTCGCTGATGAACCGGCAACTTCTGGAAGCATTCCTCGGCGCGCAGTACGACAGCTGCTGCGTGGCGATGCGCGTGCTGGTGCGGCGCTACGTCAACGCGATCGGCCAGCTGCACGCCGACACCGGCGTGTTCTTCGAGCTGGAGTTCAAGGGCCTGGGCAGCACCGGTTCGCGCACCGAGAATTTCCTGCGCCGTGCTATCCTTGGCTACGAATGACGGCGCACAACCGCGTCAAATAACGGATTTCTTACCATCGCACCCGCATCATTGCGGGTCGGCGCGGGCGGCCTGACGCATCGCCCTGCCCACTCGCGCCGCCGCGTACTTTTCTGGATCGTCCCGATGAACAAGCTGATTTCCTGCCTTGCCCTGTGCCTGATCGCCCTGCTGTCGCCACGCGCGAACGCGCAACTGGCGGACAAGGAACAGATCGACCGCATCGTCGCCATCGCCGAGGAGGACGTGATCCTGCAGAGCGAACTGGATCGCACCGTGGCGACCGTCCTGCAGCAATACCGCAGCAATCCGCAGCAGCTGCCGCCGCGCAAGCAGCTCGAACAGCAGGTGCTGCAGAAACTGGTCATGCTGCACCTGCAGGTGCAGCGCGCCAACGGTACCGGCATTCGCATCAGCGATACCGAGGTCGATCAGGCGGTGCAGCGCATCGCCGAGAGCAACAAGATCGACACGCGCACGCTGCGCGCCTCGATCGAACGCGACGGCCTGAACTTCGACGATTTCCGCAAGAACCTGCGCGACCAGCTGCTGGTGCAGCGGCTGCAGCAGCGCGTGGTCCAGAACCAGGCCAACGTGACCGATTCGGAGGTGCAGATCCTGCTCGCCAGCAACAGCCTCAAGGCGGGCGAGGTACATCTGCAGCACATCCTGATCGGCGTGCCCGAAGGCGCCGACGCGGCGCACATCCAGACCGTGCGCGACAAGGCCGACGGCGTCAAGAAGCAGATCGACGAAGGCATGGACTTCACCGCCGCGGCGATTCGCTTCTCCAGCGCCCAGGACGCGCTGCAAGGCGGCGACCTGGGCTGGCGCCGTTACGACGAGGTGCCGGAGGCGTTCGCCAACCTGGTCGACGGCATGCAGCCGGGCCAGGTGTCGCAGGTGCTGCGCGGGCCGAGCGGCTTCCACATCGTCAAGCTGGTCGACAAGCGCGCCACCGGCAAGCAGGTGATCACCGAATACCATGCGCGCCATATCCTCGTGAAGACCAGCGAAGTGGTCAGCAGCGACGAGGCGCGCAAGAGCATTGACGACATCCGCCGCCGCATCGTCGACAACAACGAGGATTTCGCCAAGCTCGCCAAGAAATATTCCGAGGATGCGCCGAGCGCGAACGCCGGCGGCGACCTGGGCTGGTTCCCGATCGAGCAGTACGGCACACGCGTGTCCGAGACGCTGCCGCTGCTCAAGGACAACGAGATTTCGCAGCCGTTCCAGACCGACGCCGGCTGGCACATCCTGCAGCGCCTGGGCGTGCGCCAGCAGGACCGCACCGACGACATGCTCAAGGAACAGGCGCGCGAAGTGCTGCGTAACCGCAAGGCCGAGGAAGAGTACGAGAACTTCCTGCGACAGATGCGCTCGGAGGCCTACGTCTGCGCGGTGCAGAGCGCCGACGCAAACCCCGAGCTGCCGTTGTGCGCGGACACCAATGCCGGCGAGAAGAAGCCCGCCGCGCCGTAAGCGCACGCAGGCGCGCCGGTGAGCGCGTCCTGGCTGCCGCGCCTGGCTGTCACGCTGGGCGAACCCTCGGGCATTGGTCCTGAACTCGTCGCCGCGCTCGCGGCGACTGCGCTCGCTGCGGATCTGATCGCGATCGGCGACACCGACCTGCTGCGCAGCGCCGCCGCCACGCGCGGCATCACGCTCGATATCAAGCCCGACGACGGACAATGGATCAGCGCCCGCACGCCCGGCACGTTGCGTGCGATCCATGTGCCGCTGGCGGTGCCCGCCACGCCGGGCAAGCTCGAGCAGCGCAACGCGGCGCCGGTCGTGTCGATGCTGGTGCGCGCTGCGGGCGGCTGCCTCGAAGGCGAGTTCGATGCGCTGGTCACCGCACCGGTGCACAAGGGCATCATCAACGATGCCGGCATCGCATTCACCGGCCATACCGAGTTCTTCGCCGCGCGCGCGCGCTGCGACGTGGCGATGCTGCTGGTCGCGCCGGGACTGAGGGTCGCGCTCGCGACGACGCATCTGCCGCTGGCCGATGTACCGGCTGCGATCAGCGCCGCGTCACTGCTGCGCATTTTGCGCATTGTATACAACGATCTGCAGCACCGTTTCGGCATCGCCGATCCGCGCATTTGCGTGCTCGGTCTGAATCCGCATGCCGGCGAAGGCGGCCACTTGGGACGCGAGGAGATAGACGTGATCGCGCCGACGCTGGCCGCATTGCGCGCCGAAGGCATGCGTCTGGACGGGCCGCTCTCGGCGGACACGGCATTCGTGCCGGACAAGCGCACGCAGTACGACGCCTATCTCGCCATGTACCACGACCAGGGCCTGCCGGTGCTCAAGGCGCTCGGCTTCGGCGATTCGGTCAACGTCACGCTCGGACTGCCATTCGTGCGCACCTCGGTCGATCACGGCACCGCGTTGGATCTGGCCGGCACGGGCCGCGCCGATGCGGCGAGCATGATCGCGGCGGCGACCTTGGCCGTGGAACTCGTGCAGCGCAACACCTGATCGTCGCGGCGCGTTGTCTCGAAATTGGTTTACGCGAAGGCGCTAGGGGCGCGAAGCGGTGCAACGCGAACGTCGCTTTGCTTCGCGAGCTTCACGCCCTCGCGCACAACCGCACTCGCGACCCGCGCCGGCACATTCAAGATCGGACCGTCGTAGGGGTTCGATTCATCGAACCCGGCTCTTGGACAGGTTTCCGGAATCCGCACCCGCCGCACGGGCGCGATCAATCGCGCTTACGACGTCGCGGCAACCGGTATCACGCGCGGCTTGAAACCCGGCACACGCTCGAAGATCAGCGCTACCGCGGACAGCACCAGCGCACAGCCGATCGCAAACGCCCAGGTCACCGATTCGTGCAGGAACAGCGAACCCCACAGCTGCGCGAACAACGGCACCAGGAACGTCACGGTCGTGGCGCGCTCCACACCCGCTTCCTTGAGGATGCTGAAATACAGCGCATAGGCGATGCCGGTGCAGACGATGCCGAGCGCGATCAGCGCGCCGATCACACCGCCGCTGGGCAGCACCGCCGGTGCCGTCGCCACGGCCAGCGGCAGCAGCGGCAGGGAACCGGCAATCAGGTTGCCAGCGGTCATCACCAGTGGATCGGTCGTACCGAAGCGCTTGCGCGCCATGATTGCGCCGATCGCATACATCAGCGTGGCGGCGAGCGTGGCGGCGAAACCGAGTACGGTCTGCCAGGTCATTGCCAGATCGCCGAACTTGACCAGCGTGGCCACGCCGAGGATGCCGACGAAAACGCCGGCGAGCTTCGACGACGACGGACGCGTGCCCTGCATCCAGCCAATCAGCACCGCGAACATCGGCACGGTCGCGTTGAGCACCGCCAGGTAACCCGCCGGCAGGCTGTGTGCGGCGAATGCGAAGCACAACAGCGGCAGTCCCATCACCACGCTGCCGACCAGCAGATAGTCCTTCCAGCGCGCGCGCCACTGCAGTGGGCGGCGCAACACCACGAGCACCGCGACCAGCGTCAGCGCCGCCAGCGCCATGCGTCCGGCGCCGGTGAGTCCCGCGCCGATCACCGGCACGGTGATGCGTTGGAAAAGGAACGAACAGCCCCAGATCATGCCGAGCAGGATCAGGTAGGCGATGGTCTTGAATTTCATGTGGTGCTCCGAAAGCGGTTGCCGCGGATACCGCTGCGGCGACAGGTGCACATCTTACGACTGGCGCGCAGCGCCAAAAATCGTTATTTTCTCAGTCCAACTGTGAGGTGGATTCACAATGAATCCCTGGCATCGATTGCCGCCGCTGCGCTCCCTGCGCGTGCTCGAAGCAGCGGTACGCCATGAGAACTACACCCGCGCCGCGGACGAACTGGCGCTCACGCACAGCGCCGTGAGCCACCAGATCCATGCACTCGAGGAGGCGCTCGGCGTGCGCCTGCTGCAACGCGAGGGCCGGCGCATGCGCGCAACGGAGCCGGGGCGCCAGCTCGCGCTCGACGTGCGCGCCACGCTCGACACGCTCAACGCGGCGGTCGAGCGCGTGCGCGGCGGCGACGCGACCAATGTCGTGACGGTGAGCACGCTGCCGTCGTTCGCGGCGGCCTGGCTGGTCACGCGTCTGGGCAGTTTCCTAGACCAGTACCCGCAGGTGGAACTGCGTCTGCAAAGCACCACCGCGCTGGCCGACTTCCGCAACGACGGCGTGGATCTCGCGATCCGCTTCGGCACTGGCGCGTACGACGGCCTGGTCAGCGAGAAGATGTTCGACGACGAGTATTTCCCGACCATGAGTCCGAAGCTGGCGCGCAGCGCGCGCGTGCGCGTGCCGGCGGACCTGGCGCGCGTGCCGCTGCTGCGCATCCGCAATCAGCCGTGGGCGCAATGGTTCGAGGCGGCCGGCGTCGAGCTCGCCGAGCCGCGCCGTGGTCCGGTGTTCGACGATTCCGAACTGGCGCTGCAAGCGGCAGTGCAAGGCCAGGGCGCGGTGCTGGCGCGCGGCTCGCTCGCCGCATTGAAGCTGCGCAACGGCGCACTGGTGGCGCCGTTCAAGCTGCGCCTGCCCTCGCAGCGCACCTGTCACCTGGTGTATCCGCGCCAGCACCTGAACAAGCCCGCGGTGCAGCTGTTCCGCGACTGGCTGTTCGAGGAACTGCGCGTGTCGCCGCCGACGTTCTGCCGCAAGTCGTGAGCCGTCACGACGAGCAGCACGACGCGCCGGTCGCACACGTGGCGCGCAAGCGCTTCGGCCAGAACTTCCTGCACGACCCGGGAATACTTCGCCGCATTGTGGAATTAGTCGCGCCGCGCCCCGGCCAGCGCCTGGTCGAGATCGGGCCGGGCCAAGGCGCATTGACGCTGCCGCTGCTGCGCGCCGCCGGCTCGCTCACCGCGATCGAGCTGGATCGCGACCTGATCGAGCCGCTCAAAGCCAAGGCCGCCGGCCTGGGCGAACTGGAGGTAATCAGCGCCGACGCACTGACCGTGGATTTCGGCGCGCTGGCGCAAGGCGCGAAGATCCGCCTGGTCGGCAACCTCCCGTACAACATTTCCACACCTATACTTTTCCACTGTCTCGAACATGCCGGCGCAATCGACGACATGCATTTCATGCTGCAGAAGGAAGTGGTCGAGCGCATGGCCGCGCCGCCGGGCAGCAAGACCTACGGGCGCCTGTCGGTGATGCTGCAGCTGCGCTGCACGGTCGAGCCGCTGCTGCGCGTGCCACCCGGCGCGTTCCGGCCGGCGCCGAAGGTCGACTCGGCCGTGGTGCGGCTGGTGCCGCTGCCCTCGGCGCAGCTGCCCGACGTGGGTCACGACGCACTCGACCGCGTCGTGCGCGCCGCGTTCGGACAGCGCCGCAAGACGCTGTCGAATGCGCTGTCGGGACTGCTCGACGCGGCCGCGATCGAAGCCGCCGGCGTGGACCCGCGCGCGCGCGCCGAGCAATTGGCGCCGCATGCCTTCGTCGCGCTGGCGCAGCGCTTGAGCGGGGCTTCGCCCCCGCCGACCTGAAGCAGAGAATTTTTCACGCACGGGCGCGACGAAACTTCCATGCGCTTGTCTCGCGTTGCTCGCGCCTGTGCGTGAATGCAACTCCCGCTGACGCCATGGGCTTGCCCAATTGGTTCGCGTGCCGGAAAATCGGCGCATGAGCGGCAAAAGCAATCCTTACGAAATCGCTGTCACGGTGCAGACGCGCTTCCTCAACGAGCAGTCGGCGCCGGACGACAACCGCTACGTGTTCTCGTACTCGATCCGCATCGCCAACACCGGCAGCGTCGCGGCAAAGCTGCTGACGCGCCACTGGATCATCACCGACGCGAACGGCAAAGTGCAGGAAGTGCGCGGCGATGGCGTCGTCGGCGAGCAGCCGTGGCTGCGGCCGGGCGACGATTTCAACTACACTTCCGGGGCGGTGCTGGAAACCGCGGTGGGCACGATGCGCGGCAGCTATCACATGCTCGCCGACGACGGCCGCCATTTCGACGCGCCGATCGCGCAATTCACGCTGTCGGTTCCCCGCACCGTCCACTAGAGGCGCCCCGCCGCGACCATGGAATCAGGTTACCGCCCGCGCTCCACGCCACCCGACAGCCAGGCAGCGCGCTGATGGCGACTTACGCCATCGGCGACATTCAAGGCTGTTACGACGAACTTGCGCGCCTGCTGGAAAGCATCCGCTTCGATTCATCGCGCGACACGCTGTGGTTCTGCGGCGACCTGGTCAACCGCGGCGGCCAGTCGCTCGCCGTGCTGCGCCAGGTGCGCGCGTTCGGCAAGGCGGCAATTGTGGTGCTCGGCAATCACGACCTGTCGCTGCTCGCGGTGGCCGAGCGCGACGAGGCCGACCAGGCCAAGGTCAACCCGGAACTGCGCGAAGTGCTGTTCGCACCGGATCGCGACGATCTGCTGAACTGGCTGCGCGGCTGTCCGCTGCTGCACGTCGATCGCACGCTGAACTTCATGCTCGTGCACGCGGGACTCGCGCCGCGCTGGAACGTGGAGCGCGCCGAGCGCGCGGCAGCGGAAGTCGAACAGCGCCTGCGCGGCGACGGCGCGCGGCGTCTGCTCAAGTCGATGTTCGGCAACAAGCCGGACCTGTGGACGCCGCGCCTGCAAGGCACCGATCGGCTGCGCGCCACGATCAACGTGCTCACGCGCATGCGCTACTGCGACGTGCGCGGCCGCATCGCGTACCAGGAGAAAGGCCCGCCGGGCACGCAGAAACCCGGCTTGTATCCGTGGTTCGAGGTGCCGGGTGTGGCGCCGCGAGAAATCCGCGTCGTGTGCGGACACTGGTCGACGCTGGGCCGCTTCCAGGGCATGGGCGTGTACGCGATCGACGGCGGCTGCGTCTGGGGCGGTGAACTGATCGCGCTGCGCATCGACAGCGAGGAGCCGCAGTTCATCGCGATCCGCTCGACCCGACCGAGGCCGCCGGGCAAGTTCATCGAGTGAGCGGGTGCCGTCGCGCCTCTACGCGAGCGGCCTCCGCGCGTAGTCCACAAAGCTAAAACTATACGCGTGCCGCGTGTCGGCGGCGTGCGGCTCGCGCATCGTTTCGATCCACTGTGCCGGATCGAAGCGTGGGAAGAAGGCATCGGCATCCGCTGCCGCGGTATCGATCCAGGTCAGGTGCAGCCGCGTCGCGCGCGGCAGCGCCAATGCGTAGACCTCGCCGCCGCCAATCACGCACAACTCGGTGCCCGTGGCAGCCGCGATCGCCGCGTCGAGTGAGGCCACGATTTCCTGTCCAGCGAATGGCACGCTGTTGCCGCGCGTCAGCACCAGGTTGCGCCGCCCTGGCAGCGCGCGGCCGATCGCGAGTGCGGTCTTGCGTCCCATCAGCACGGGCTTGCCGAGCGTGAGCTGCTTGAAACGCTTCAGATCGTCCGGCAGGTGCCACGGCATCGCGCCGTCGCGGCCAATGGCAAGGTTGCGGTCGAGCGCAGCGATCAAGCTGATCATCGCGATTCCATCACCCCGTGCCGTCGCGGCTCACACCGCGATCGGCGCCTTGATCGAGGCGTGCGCAGTGTAGCCCTCGAGCGCGATGTCCGCGAAGCTGAAATCGAAGATCGAACGCACCGCCGGGTTCAACTTCAGCGTCGGCAACGCCATCGGCTCGCGCTTGAGCTGTTCGCGTGCCTGCTCGACGTGATTGTTGTACAGGTGCGCGTCGCCGAGCGTGTGCACGAAATCGCCCGGCCGCAATCCGCACACCTGCGCAACCATGTGCGTGAGCAGCGCGTAGCTTGCGATATTGAATGGCACGCCGAGGAAGATGTCGGCCGAGCGTTGGTACAGCTGGCACGACAGGCGACCGTTCGCGACATGGAACTGGAACAATGCATGGCACGGCTGCAGCGCCATCTTCGGCAGGTCGGCCACGTTCCATGCGCTGACCACCAGGCGGCGCGAATCCGGATTGCGCTTGATCTCGTCGATCACCCAGCTGATCTGGTCGATCGTGCGGCCGTCCGCCCCTGCCCAGGAGCGCCATTGCTTGCCGTACACGGGACCGAGTTCGCCCTGCGCATCGGCCCACTCGTCCCAGATCGACACGCCGTGTTCGTTGAGATAGCCGATATTGGTCTCGCCGCGCAGGAACCACAGCAGTTCGTACACGATCGACTTCGTGTGCAACTTCTTCGTGGTGAGCAGCGGAAAGCCGCGCGCCAGATCAAAGCGCATCTGGTAGCCGAACACCGAGCGCGTGCCGGTGCCGGTGCGATCGGACTTGGCATCGCCGTGCTCGAGCACGTGGCGCAGCAGCTCAAGGTACTGGCGCATCAGGCGGCTTCCTTCAGGCGTGGCTGCTCGGCGGCCATGCTCGCGGCGGGCGGCAGCAGGGTCGGCGCGCGCCGCGACATCCACAGCAGCACCAGGCCGACCGCGATCAGCGGCAACGACAGCAGCATGCCCATGGTCAACCAGTCGAACGCGAGGAAGCCCAGCTGCACGTCGGGCTCGCGCACGAATTCGACCGCGAAACGAAAGACTCCGTACAGCAGCCCGAACAACCCCGACACCGCGTAGCGCGGCCGCGGCTTGCGCGAATACAGCCACAGCAGCGCGAACATGACCACGCCCTCGAGTGCGAATTCGTACAGCTGCGACGGATGACGCGCCTCACCATTCAACTGCCCGGCGAGGTACATCGCGTGCAACTCGTCGCGCGACTTGCCGAGTGCATCGAGCGCGCGCGGAAAGATCATGCCCCACGCCACATCGGTGTGCCGTCCCCACAACTCACCGCCGATGAAGTTGCCGAGACGACCCAACCCCAAGCCAATCGGCACCAACGGCGCGACGAAATCGACCGTATCGAAAAAATGCAGCCGGTTACGCCGCGACCACCACCAGATTGCCGCCAGCACGCCGAGCAATCCGCCATGGAACGACATGCCGCCTTCCCACACGCGCAGCAGCGCGAGCGGATCGTGCAGCATCCAGTCGAGCGGGATGTAGAACAGCATGTAGCCCGTGCGGCCGCCGATGATCACGCCCATCATCACGTAGAACGACAGATCCGAATACGCCTCGGCGCTGACCGGCAGCCTGCCCTGCGCGCGGCGCCGGTTGCCGAGCAGCCAGGCGCCGAGGAACCCGCCCAGGTACATCAGGCCGTACCAGTGCACGCCGAACGAACCGATGGAAAACGCGATGGGGTTAATGTCGTGGAAATACGGCATGAAGCTGCGTGCGTCCGCCAAGTGCTCGAAGCGCTGCAGTTTAGCGGAATGCTGCGGCGCTTGTATCGATGGCTGGCGCGGCAATTCATGCATTCCCAACACACCTGCGCCGGGCGCTCGCACCTGCGGCCCAACGTTGCGCGCCTTCGCAAGCCTTGGGGGGTTCTTGACGCGCGCGCGTCTCCGGCCATGCTAGCCTCGGGATGGCAGCGTCGGCGTCGCCCGCGGCCGATCCGAAGTTCATCGTGCAGCGCTGCGGCGCGCCTCACGAATCTTGCGAATGACATCGTCACAAGTGAAATTTGAGCAAATGAAATCAACACGAAATGCATCTGGCAGTCGCACGAGAACGGCACTCATTTTTGTGCTCAGCCCTGCGGCGTGTCTGTGCTTGCTCATGCAGGCCGCGTGCGCCACTGTCGTGAGCGGCCGTGTCACTGACGCGGCGACGGGCGACCCATTGCAAGGCGCCTCGATCGTAGCGTACGACATCGCATTCAACATCTATGTTTACTCCGACAGTGACGGGCGCTATCAGTTCGATCTGCCCAGCGCCGATCCCGTCGCCGACAACGTGCAGTTCGGGGCGTACTACCCGGGCTACGTGGTGGCAAACAAGGTGCTCGCGCCCGGTTCCGCCACGGTCGACTTTGCCTTGGTGAAGGGCGGCTCGATCGCCGGGGTGGTGCGTTACGCCGACGGCGCGACCAAGCACCCCGTCCCCTATTCCGTGTTGGAGGTGTTTGACGCATCGACGCTCGCCTGGGTTACCGGAATTGTCACCGACGCAGACGGTAACTACCTCAGCGCACCCGTCCCTCCCGGCAGCTACGCGGTGTGCGACATGGATGTCCTGGATCACTACCTGGACGTCTGTTTCGGCGGCCAGGCCTTGCCGCTCGGCGACACTATGAGCGTATTCACACCGGTAACCGTGCAAGCGACGCAGGTCACTGACGGCGTCAACTTCGCGCTGCACACCGGCGCCAAGGTCACAGCGATGCTGCGCGACAGCTACTTCGGCAGTCCCATAGTGGGCAACATCGATGTCCAGATCTACTCCGCCGCAGGCAGTCTTCTTTTCGACACCAATCGACCGACCGCCGACGACGGCAGCATGGTGCTCGACGGTCTGGCCGGCGGCGATTACTACTTTGTGGCCGGCGCTCCGCTCTATCTCTACTCGAGGAACGGGCTCTACACGCGACAGGTGTACCCCGCCAGCCAATGCCTGCCGGACTGTTCATTTGCCGCAGGCACGCTGGTGCACGTTCCGGATCAGGGCGAAGTGCAGTTGAACTGGGACCTGTTCCCGGGCCGGATCGTACGCGGTCGCGTGGTCGACTCCGCATCCGGACTCGGCGTTGCCGGACTCACCGTAGCGGCGGGCGAGCCCTGCTATGGCCTGCACTGCGAGTCGGCAACGACAACGACGGATGTGCATGGAGATTACACGCTCGCGCATCTCGACGGCCGCGCCGGTGTGCGTGTTGCCGTGGTCGACGGCAACTACCTGCCGCAAGTCTGGCCGCAAGCAGCGTGCGCGAACCTCGACGACTGCTTGTTTGGCGGCGCCGGAAGCAATGTCTGGTTTCTTGCGGACCCGGTCGTCAGCGGCATCGACTTCGTGTTGCAGGCGTCACCCGCCGACCATATTTTTGCCGCTACGTTCGAGTAGGCATCACGCCGGCAGCACGCGGCAAACAAATCCTTTCAGATAATCCGTCTCCGCAATCGCCGGATGCACCGGATGATCCGGCGCCTGTTGCAGTTGTGTCGGAAGCGCGCGCCGGCACCGTGCGCCGCATCGTCACCGAGGCGGTATCGCATCAACCCGTAGCCGGCGCACGCGTCGTCACGAAGTTTCGCGGCTTCGGCCCCGCGTATTCCGCGGACCAAGCAGTTGCGGCGGCTGACGGCGCGTACCAACTCCTGACGGAGGACACGCACGCGGACACGCTCGGCGCGAGCGCAATCGGATATGCGGGATACGAGTTTGGCTTAACGGCGTGACTTGTGGCGTGTACGGCGACTATCCCTGCGGTCCTGCTTGGCACGAGTCGAATGGTCGGCCGATTTCTCACACGTACAAGCCTTCCAGGCTGTCAGGACATCGTGATCCTGACGCTCGATTTTCACCTGCTCGCCGATCCGTTGTTCCGCAACGGCTTCGACTGAAGGCCATCGCGACAGCGGGCTTGCCGCACCGTGTGAACCGTTGCGAACGCGCGTTGCGCCCGCCGCGGCACGTAGGGTCTTGCCACCCGGAGCATTTTTGCTAGCCTTGCGTCGGGCCCAGAAGGATTTGCACGTGACACGTTCCGATCTGACGGAATTGCTCAACCGTGCGCAGCGCGGCGACGGCGACGCCCGCGATGCCGCGTTCGGCGAAATCTACGCCGAGCTGAAACGCATTGCAGCCGCCGAACTGCGCCGCAATCCCGGCGCGACGCTCAACACGACCGCGCTGGTGCACGAGGCGTACGCGAAACTCGCGGCAAACCACGCTGGCGTGCTCGCCAGCCGTGCGCACTTCTTCAGTCTCGCGGCGCGTGCGATGCGCCAGATCCTCGTCGACAAGGCGCGCAGCCGGCTCGCCGACAAGCGCGGCGGGCGCGAAGCGCACACCGATCTGGATGGCATCCAGGCCGCGGCCGACCAGCGTGCCGAGGAACTGCTGCTGATCAACGACGCGCTCGATCGCCTCGCGCAGCAGGACGAGCGCGCGGCGCAAGTGGTGGAGTGGCATTTCTTCGGCGGCTTCACGTTCACCGAAATCGCCGCGGAGCTCGGCTTGTCGGAACGCACCGTGCGCAGCGACTGGGCGCTGGCGCGCGCCGTGCTGGCGCGCGATCTGGGCGCCGGTGCGGACTTCCGGCTCTGACGCGCCATTGCGTAATGGTGCACACGGCGCGGAGCGGAACGTGAGCACAGGCGAGTGGCAACAGATCAAGGAATTGTTCGAGGCCTGCCTCGAACGCGATGCGGCCGAGCGTGCGCGCCTGCTGAACGCGAACGCCCCGATCAGCGCGGCGGTGCGCGCGGAAGTCGAAGCGCTGCTGGCCGCGCACGCGACGGCGGGCACGATGGGGCACGGCGCTGCCGCCTGGTGTGCGCCGCTGTATGCCGCCGATGCGTCGGAAGCAGACGCGATGCCGCCCGCGATCGGTCCGTATCGCGTGCTGCGCATGCTGGGCCGCGGCGGCATGGGCGTGGTCTATCTCGCGCAACAGGAACAGCCGCGCCGCCTGGTCGCCATCAAGCTGATCGCAAGCCAGCACGACGCCGCGTTGCTGGCGCGCTTCCGGCGCGAAGCCGACGCATTGGCGCGCTTGTCGCACCCCGGCATTGCGCAGGTGTTCGATGTCGGCAGTGATCAGGGGCGTCCCTACCTGGTGATGGAATTCGTCGACGGCGCGGCGCTCGCGCACCACGCGCAGCCGCTCACGCGTGCGCAACGCCTGGAACTCGTCGCCCGCATTGCGGACGCCATCGATCACGCGCACAGCCGCAACGTCGTGCACCGCGATCTCAAACCGTCGAACATCCTGATCGATGCCGCCGGGCAGCCGAAGATCCTCGACTTCGGCATCGCGCTGCTCAACGAAGTCGGCGGCGAGTCGCTGACCGCGACCGGCATGCTGCTCGGCACGCCGGCGTACATGAGCCCCGAGCAGGCGCTCGGCGAACACATCGTCGACTCGCGCAGCGACGTGTATGCGCTCGGCGTGCTTGCCTACGAACTGCTTGCCGACCGGCTGCCGCTGCCGGTCGCCGGCTTGACGCCGCTGCAGGCGCTGCGCGTGGTCGGCGAACACACGCCGCCGCCGCTGTCACGCATCGACCGGCGCCTGCGCGGCGATCTCGAAACGATCGTCGAAAAGGCATTGGCGAAGGAACGTTCCCTGCGTTACGCCAATGCCGGCGCGTTCGCCGACGACGTCCGCCGCTATCTTGCGAACGAGCCGATCCAGGCACGGCGGCCCGGCGCCTTGCGGCGCGCGACATTGTTCGTGCGCCGTCACCGCGCGCTGTCGGCGGCGCTGGCGCTGGCGGCGGCAGCGCTGTTTTGCGGCACCGCGCTTGCCTTGTACCAGCGCGGGCAAGCGCTGCAACGCGCCGCCGAAGCGCGCGCCAGCCGCGACTTCATCCTGCGCGTGTTCACCGGCGCGAACCGCTGGAATACCGGACGCGAGACGACCGCACTCGAATTGGCGCAACGCGGCTTCGCCGAAGTGGCGACGCAACTCAAGGACCAGCCGCGCGCGCAAGTCGAGATCTACGGCACGCTGGCGGAAGTGTTCGCGCGCAACCAGCCGATGGCGCTGGCGGTCGAGGCAAACCGCCGCAAGGTTGCGCTGATGGACAGCACGCCCGGCTACAGCATCCACGAACGCATCGCCGCGCACCGCGACTACGCCAACACCGTCGGCTGGAGCGACGACTACCGCGGCGCGCTGCGCATCATCGAGCAGATGCGCAGCACCTACGCCGACGATCTGGCACACTTTCCGGATCTGGTGGCGAGTCTCGATGCGTTCGAGACCAACGTGCTGTATTACCTGCAGCGTTACGCGCAATTCCGCCAATTCGCCACGCCGGAGCGCGAAGCGGCACAACGGCCGTACATCTACGCGCAGGCGCGCAGCTATTTCTGGCTGTTCCATGCGTTGGCCGACTTCCAGGAAGGGCGCATGGCTGCGCTGCCTGACAAGGTGCGCAGCCTGCTCGACGCCGCGCAACGCGACCTCGCCGTCGGCGACGTGAACCGCCCCGCGTTCGCCGCGTTCGCCGCGCCGCTGCTCCTGCAACTCGCGCCCGGCGACGACACGCGCGAACTGCTCGAGCGCGCGCTCACCTGGGAACGCGCGTTCTTCGGCCCGGACAGCACCTACGTCCTGCAATTGGAACAAGTGCAGTTCATCGCGCTGCGCTCGCAAGGCGCGGATCGCGCCGCTGAAGCGTTGTTCCGCCGACTCGAAGCCGAGCGACTGAAATTCCCCGCCGAAAGCAATTCCGATCTGCAGCTGCTGCACTACTACGGCGGGCTGCTGGCGCTCGCGCGCGACGACGTCGAGACCGCACGTCAACGCTTCACGCAAGCGCGCGCCGAGGCCGTGAAGCTCGACGACGAAGACAGCGCACCGACGCGCGCGGCCGACGCGGCGCTGTTGGCGCTGCGCGCGCCGCGCGACGCGCAAGCGGCGCAAGACCTTGAGAAGCTGGCACAGCTTCAGATCGCGCGCGACGACGCACAGGCCTGGCGCAGCCGGACGTGGCTCGGTGCAGCGGCACTGCAGCGCGGTGACGGGAATGCCGCGCGCGCGCAGCTGAGCGAGGCAAATGCACTCGTCGCGGCGCACGGCGGGCGCGCCGAGCCGGAATTCGCGGCCCTGTGCGCGCGCGTCGGCGTCACGCCTGCGCCGCCGCCAGCAGCGCTGCTGAGCGAAATCGTGGCGCACGCGCACCGGTTGCTCGACGAAGGAGACGGCCTGCTCGTCAAGCGCCGCGCCGAAGCGGCCGCCGATCCGGCGCAAATGCACGCGGACGTGCATCCTTGAGGCCGCTTCCAGCAGCCGCTGAGCGCCGCGCGGCAATTTCCGCAGTTGGCGCGCCTGTGCGTAACATGCGGACGCCATCACAGGACTTTTCGTGAACGCCCGATCCGAAGACTGGCAGCGCATCAAGGCGTTGTTCGAGGCCTGCCTGGACAGCGGCCCGGTTGAACGCGCGCGCCTGCTGGAGCACGACGATTCGATCACGCCGCAGATCCGTGCAGAGGTCCACGCCCTGCTGGCGGCCCAAGCCGCCGCCCCTTCCATGGACAATGCCGCCGCGTGGTGCGCACCATTGTTCGCGGCAGAGGCGAATGCGCCGGAACCCATGCCCGAGCGCATCGGGCCATACAACATCCTGCGCGAACTCGGCCGCGGCGGCATGGGCGTCGTGTGGCTGGCCGAGCGCGACGATGCCGGCGCACCGCAGCGTGTCGCACTCAAGCGCATTCGCGGGGGCTACGACGATGTGGCGCTGCGCGCGCGGTTCGGCCGCGAGCGCGCCATTCTTGCGCGCCTCAACCATGATCGCATCGCACGCCTGCTCGACGGCGGCGTGGACGAATCGGGGCCCTGGTTCGCACTCGAATATGTGCAGGGCGAGCCGATCACGCGCTGGTGCGATGCGCGCCGCCTGACGGTGCGCGAACGCGCGCGCCTGTTGCTGGATGTGCTCGACGGCGTCGCCTACGCGCACCGCAATCTGATCGTGCATCGCGACCTTAAGCCCGGCAATGTGCTGGTTACCGACGAAGGCCGCGTCAAGCTGCTCGACTTCGGCATCGCCAAATTGCTCGACGAGAGCGAGGACCTCACGCGCACCGACACAGGCGCGCAGGTACTCACGCCGGCCTGCGCGGCGCCCGAACAATTGCGCGGCGAGCAGGTATCCACTGCCACGGACATCTACGCGCTGGGCGTGCTGCTGTATCAGCTCGCGACTGGACAATTGCCGTACGCGGCCGATGCGAGCTCGCGGGCGGCGCTGGCGCAGGCCGTGCTGCACGAAACCCCGGAGCGCGCTGCGCGTGCGCTGATGCGCAGCGGCGTGAGCAGCAATGCGCTGGCGACGGCGCGTTCGACCGGCACGGCAGCACTGCAGCGCGAGCTGGATCGCGAGTTCGAACAAATTCTCGGTATCGCGCTCGCCAAGGAACCGGAACGGCGCTACGCCAGCGCCGATGCGTTCGCCGCGGATCTGCACGCCTGGATCGAGCGCCGTCCACTGCTCAGCCGGCCCGCTCCGCGCCTGCGTCGTGCACTGCAGTTCGTGCGTCGCCATCGCGTCGGCGCGGCGGCGGCGGCGCTGATCGCCGCGACCACCATCGCCGGCATTAGCGCCACGCTCTGGCAAGCGCGTCTCGCCGTACGCCACGCCGCGACCGAACGCGCGGTGCGCGAGTTCACGACGAGCCTGTTCGCCGCGATCGACCCGGACCAGGCGCGCGGCCGCGAAGTGCCGCTGCGCGAAGTACTCGACGTCGGCGCGCGCCAAGCCGAGAACGGCTTGAAGGATCAGCCATCCGTGCGCGGCGCCCTGTTGTCGGATCTCGGCGCGATCTACACCTCGCTGGGCGATACGGCGCGCGGCATTGCGCTGCTGAGCATGGCGCGCGAGTCGCTCGCCGCGGCCCCGGAACGTGATCGCGACGAACTCGCACGCGCGTGGCTGCGACTGGCGGAGGCGCAATACGCGTTGGCCGACTATGCGCGCGCCGCGGAAAGCACCGACGCCGCGCTCGCGCTGCTCGCCGACCGCCCGGTTACGGATCCTATGCGTGTGGAAGGCGAGATCCTGCACGCGCGCATCGACGAAGATGCCGATCGTCTCGACGCCGCGGCACGGCGCATCGAGGGGCTGGTCGCGGTGCTGCGCAACGACACGCGCATCGCACCGTCGCGCGTGGCCGACGCGCTCAGCGCGCTCGGCAACCTGCGCCGCCTGCAGGCACGCTATGAGGATGCCGAGGCCGCCGAGCGCGAGGCACTCGACGTCGAACGTCGCGCCGATCCGGACAACCCGATGATCGCCTCGCGTCTGCACGAACTGGCCAGTGCCGAGCAGCAGACCGGCAAGGCGCAAGACGGCATCGCGCACCTGCGCGAAGCCTACGCGTTGCACCAGAAGGTGCACGGCGCGCTGCATCCGCTCACGCTCTCGACCGAAGGCGAACTGGCGCAGGCGCTCGCGAACGGCATGAATCTGGATGAAGCCGAGGCGTTGTTCAAGCGCAATATCGAAAACCGCCGCAACCTGTTCGGCGCAACGCACAGCGAAGTCGGCAAGCCGCTCAACAATTACGCACTCGCGCTCTATCTGCGTCACCGCTATGCCGAAGCAGTACCGCTGTTCGAACAGGCATGGACGATATGGCGCGCCACGCTGGGCGAAGACCACGTCAACACGCGCACCGCGGCGTCGAACTATGCGGCCTCGCTGCTGGAGACCGGCGACTACGCACGCGCGGAGCCGCTCCTCGTGAAGGCAGTGGAGCAGACGCAAAAGCTCGACCCGCCACGCCTGCAGTCGAGCAAGTTCAACAGCTACGCGATCCTGCTCGAAAAAACCAATCGGCTCGAGCAGTCCGAGCAGGTTCTGCGTCGCAGCTTGCAGCTCGCGATCGACGGCAACAACGGCCAGGAAACGCAGTACCCGTGGAACCGCACCCTGCTAGGCCGCGTGCTGCGCAAACGCGGCAATCTGGCGCAGGCACGCGAGCAACTCGAAAAGGCGCTCGCGGCGTACGACGCGGACGACCTGCCGGATGGCCCGAAGACAGCGACTTGCCTGTACCAGCTCGCGCTGGTGCGCAACGCGCTGCATGAGCCCGCTGCGACGATCAAGCCGTTGCTCGAACGCGCGCTCGCGGCGCAGGAAGCGAAACTCGGCAAGGAGCACGCGGAAAGCGTCGCGACGCGCGATTTGCTCGCGAAGCTGCACTGACGCTGCCGGTTCCGGGCCCGTATTGCGTAACCGATCACCGACACCGCCGCGCGCTGCGGCGAAACGGGAGTCGGTCATGCTGCGTCGGGTCGTTGCTGTTTTCCTCGTGTTCGCCTCATTCGTGGGTTCCGCCCGCGCGCGCGAGGCGGACCTCGACAGTCGCTTTTCCGGCGACGGCCGTTTCGTCTTGTCCCTGAACGCGGCGGGCGGCAACCAATCCGACGTTTCCGTGCGCCTGATTCCCGACATCAACGGCGACTACGTGCTGATCGGCTTTTCCGACCCCGGGATCATCTCGTTCCAGAGGGTGTTCGCCGATGGTGCGATTGATCTGAGCTTCGGCAGGCCGTCACATTCGACGCCGCTTGTCGCGGCCAGGGCTTCGACGGTCGATGCCGCGGGCCGCATCATCGTGGTCGGCGCGACCCACAAGTCGGGAGGTGCCGTGTTCGATTACGATCCCGTCGTTTGCCGCTATCTGTCCGACGGTTCGATCGACACGAGTCTCGGCGCGACCGGCTGCAAGACGTTCCCGATCGACATCATGTCCGGCGGATTGGACGTCGCCACCGCCGTGGCGGTCGACGCGGCCAACGAAATCTATGTCGCCGGATATGCGCAATTCAGCAACGCCGACTTTGATTTTCTGGTGATGAAACTCAGCGGTCCCACCGCCACGCCCGTCGCCGGTTTCGGAAACAACGGCGTGAAGACGATCGGTTTCGATCTCGATACCACGCACAGCGGCGGGGACGACGACGAGGCCACGGCGATCGCGCTCGATGCAGGCTCGTTGTATGTCGGGGGTTTTGCCATGTTCCAGGGCGCCAGGAACATGGCGATCACGAAGCTTCACGCGAACGATGGCAGCTTCGACACGACATTCTGTCCGGCAGCGGGCTGCTCGGGTAGCGCCCACAATGGGAAATTCTCCTTCGGCTACGACCTGGGCGGCACCAACAACGACGAGATCCGCGCCCTGGCGATAATGCCGATCTGCAACTTTTCGTTCGTGTCGCAGGCCGACAAGCTTGCCAGCGGAACCGCGTACGTCAGCTACGTGGTCGCAACGATGAGCCCGGACGGTGCCGAACAGCAGACGGGCTATGGCGCCAGCCACGCACAGACCATCCTCACCGATCTCGACCTCGGCAGCATGACGGTCCGATCCGACAACAAGATCGTCGTCGCCGGCACGACTGCGGGTGCGCCGGGGCAGACGGATCCGCAGCGCTACATATGGGTCGCGCAGACGACGCCGACCGGTGCGCCGGACAATACCTTTTCCGATGGCCTGTTCGGCGGAACATCACCGTTCACGATTCTGTCGTTCCCGGCAAAGGACACCAGCCAGCCGGTCGACCACCGCGTCGCACAGCTGTTGCTCGATCGCGGTCGTATCCTGCTCGCCGGCGCATACCTCAACGAGCGCAACGTCATGGCGAACATCGACGATTTCAATTTTGCGGTGGCGCGCCTGCAAGGCGATTCGATATTCACCGACGGATTCCAGCGCTGACCATCAAGCCGGCAGCACGCGGCAAACAAATCCTTTCAGATAATCCGTCTCCGCAATCGCCGGATGCACCGGGTGATCCGGCGCCTGCTGCAGTTGTGCGAGCACCTGCACGCTGCGGTCGAGATGGCGCGCGCCTTGTTGCACGGCTTCGAGCAGCGCGGCGCGCGACATGTGGTACGAGCACGAGCAGGTGATCAGGATGCCGTCCTTCGCCAGGATCTGCATCGCCATCTCGTTGATGCGGCGATAGGCCAGGCGGCCTTCGGCGAAATCCTTCTTGCGCTTGACGAACGCCGGCGGATCGAGGATCACCACGTCGTAGCGTTCGCGCGCATCGCGCAGCGCCTTGAGGTGTTCGAACGCATCAGCCTTGAGTGCGGTGACGCGCTCGTGCAAATCATTGCGCCGCGCGTTGCGCTCGATCGCCTCGACGGCGGCCGCCGATGCGTCGACGCACGCCACCTCGCGCGCGCCAGACGCCGCCGCACGCAGACCCCAGCCGCCGAGATAGCTGAACATGTCGAGCACGCGCGCGTCGCGCACCAGCGCATTCGCACCGAACGCGCCGAGCAGATCGCGGTTCGCGCGCTGATCGTAGAACCAGCCGGTCTTCTGCCCGCCGATCACGTCGATCTCGAAATCCAGACCGCCTTCGCGCGCGATCACCGGTGCGCTCAGTTCGCCGTAGGCTACGTCGGCATACTCCGGCAGCTGTTCCATCGCGCGCGAGCCGGCATCGTTTTTCCACACGAGCGCCGCCGGCTTGAGCACCTTGACCACGGCAGCGGCGATGTCGTCCTTGAGCCGCTCCATGCCGGCGGTCGTGGTCTGGCCGACGATCACGTCGCCGTAGCGGTCCAGCGTCAGCCCGGGCAGACCGTCGGATTCGCCGAACACGAGCCGGTAGTACGGCTCGGCATACAGGCGCTCGCGCAAACCGAGCGCGACGTTGAGCTTGTGCACCAACAGCGAACGGTCCAGCGGATGCGCGATGCCGCGGTTCACCAGGCGCGCGGCGATCAGCGAATTCGGGTTGGCGTAGCCGACGCCGAGCGGCTTGTCGTGCGCATCGACGATGATGCACGGCTCGCCCGGCTCGAACTGCGTCAGCGGCGAGCGCTTGACGTCGACTTCGTTGGAAAACACCCAAAGGTGACCGGCGCGCAGGCGCGTGTCTTCGTTGCGCTTCAGGTACAGCGCGGGATAGGCAATCTCTTCAGTCATGCCGGCACGGTAGCCGACGCGGATCGGCGCCACAAGGCTTACACTCGCCGCACTCCACGTGCTAGCCGCCACCATGCCCAATCGCCTCGCCGCCGAAACCAGCCCGTACCTGCGCCAGCACGCCGACAATCCGGTCGACTGGTGGCCGTGGAACGCGGCAGCGCTGGCCGCCGCGCGCGATCAGGACAAGCCGATCCTGCTCTCGATCGGCTACAGCGCCTGCCACTGGTGCCACGTGATGGCGCACGAGAGCTTCGAGGACGCCGCCACCGCGCGCCTGATGAACGAATTGTACATTTGTATAAAGGTGGACCGCGAGGAACGCCCCGATCTGGACAAGATCTACCAGCTCGCGCACCAGGCGTTGTCGCGCCGTGCCGGCGGCTGGCCGCTGACCGTGTTCCTGACGCCGGACGACCACCTGCCGTTCTACGCCGGCACGTATTTTCCGCGCGAGGCGCGCTACGGCATGCCGCCGTTCGCACACATCCTCGAGCAGGTGCGCGCCTGGTGGGACACGCGTCGCGACGAGGTGCGCGCGCAGAACGCCGCGCTGGCGGAGTTCCTCGGCGAGCACGGCCGCGATGCGCCGGCAGCGGATGCGCTGAGCGACGCGCCGATCCGCCAAGCACTCGTCTACAGCGACGCCGCGTTCGACCGCGTGTATGGCGGGCACGGCGGCGCGCCGAAGTTTCCGCATTGCACCGAGATGGAATTGCTGCTGGATCTGGCTAAACCTGCCACGGTCGAGTTCACGCTGGCGCGCATGGCCGACGGCGGCATCCACGACCAGCTCGGCGGCGGTTTTGCGCGCTACAGCGTCGACGAACGCTGGGAGATTCCGCACTTCGAGAAGATGCTGTACGACAATGCGCAGCTACTGCCGCTGTATGCCCGGTTTCAGCCCGACGTCGCCGAGGGGATCGTTGCGTGGCTCACGCGCGAGATGACCGCGGCCGACGGCGGTTTCTACGCTGCACTCGACGCCGACTCCGAACACGAGGAAGGCAAGTTCTACGTCTGGCAGCGCGACGAGGTGCGTGCGTTGCTGAGCGACGACGAGTTCGCCGTAGCCGCGCCGCACTATGGCTTCGATCGCGCGCCGAACTTCGAGCAGCACGCGTGGAATCCGATCGTTGCGCAGCCACTCGAGGCAGTCGCTGCAGAATTGCACATCACCGATGAAGTCGCGCGGCAACGTCTTGCCGGCGCGCGCGCCAAGCTGTTCGCGGCACGCGCGCAACGCGTGCGGCCCGGACTCGACGACAAGATCCTGACCGCGTGGAATGCCTTGATGATCGGCGCGCTAGCCCGCGCCGCGCGCGGGCGCGATGATCCGGCCTGGCTGGGGCACGCCGAGCGCGCGCTCGCGTTCCTGCACGCGTCGGCGTGGCGCGACGGCCACCTGTACGCGAAGGCCGGCGCGGACCACGCCAGCTTTCCCGCCTACCTCGACGATCATGCGTTCCTGCTCGACGCGCTGCTCGAGCTGCTGCAGTGCCGCTGGAACGAACGCGACCTGAAATGGGCGGTGCAACTCGCCGATGCACTGATCGAGCGCTTCGAGGACGGCGAGCAAGGCGGCTTCTATTTCACCGCGCATGATCACGAAAGGCTGATCCAGCGCTCGCGACCGTGGACCGACGAGGCGACGCCGTCGGGCAACGGCATTGCCGCGCGCGCGCTGCTGCGTCTGGGCCATCTGCTCGGCGAACCGCGCTACCTGGATGCGGCGCAGCGCACGCTGCGTGCGGCATTTTCCACAATGCAACAAATCCCGCAGGCCTGCAGCAGCCTGTTGCGCGCGCTCAACGATTATCTCGAACCGCGCACGCACGTCGTGGTGCGGCATGCGTCGCCGCAGGAAGCAGCGGCCTGGCGCCGCGAGTTGGCGGCGGCGGCGTCGCCGCGGCTCGATGCGTATTTCGTTCCGGCCGATGCGCCAGCGCTGCGCGCAACGCTGGCGGCGCAGCGCCACCTCGACGGCGGCGTCGCGTACGTGTGCCGCGGCACGCAATGCCTGCCGCCGATCACGAATCCGGACGAGTTGCGCCGCGCGCTCGGCTGAGCTGCCGCGTCAACGACGCTGGCGCGCCGCACGGCAACGCGCCAGCGCCGCATCGAGCAGCGGCGTAACGGCCAACGCCTCGCGGTAGGATGCGCGCCAGTCGACACCGCAGGCGTCGAGCAGCATCAACTGCGCCGCGCCAAACGGGTAGACCAGTTCGCGCCGCTGCGTTTTCAGGTCCGGTTTGCGCAGCGCCTCGAGCGTGCGGCGCTCCAGCACACTGCTCGCGGCGCGCACGTCGGCGCGCGGATACTGCTTGCCCAACTCGATCTCGGTCCAGCGCGCGCCGCCCTCCTGCCACATCTCGAAATCGAGATAGCGCCAGGCCTCCTCCGGCACGCTGGCGGCGAAGTCGCGGCGCGCGGTAAGGAAATCGGAAAACGCCGCGACGAACGCGCGCGTGCCGCGTGCTTCCACCGCCACGGCCAGCGCGTGGGCCGCGCGCGCGTAAGCACGCGCCGGTGCTTTCGCGCCGTACGGAAACGGATACGCGAGCATCCAATTGCCGCTCTTGTCGCCATGGCTCAGGCCGAGCGCATCGACGCGCGCGAAATAATCCGGCAGCTGCATCTGCCATTGGTGGAAGTGCTCATGCAGGATCGTGCGCAGCCATTCCGCGCCGGAGTGGCCGGTCGACTGCGGTGTGCCCATCACGATCGTCGCGGGCGGACCGAAAATCGGCATCGCGGCGAGCAGGGTGTCCGGCAATCCGCTGCGTGACCGCACGTAGCACGCACAACCGGTGTTTGCGTCGCGACCCGCGGCGTCGAAACCGGCGGGCGCCTCGTCGCGGCACAGCAGCGTTTCCTGTGTCGCGCCGACCAGCAGGAAGTCCGCCGCCGCCGATCCATAACCCGGCCAGGTCGCTTCAGCGCGCGTGCGGGCGAACTCACGCACCTGGGCGAGGTTCGGACCCAGCTGCTGCAGCGAATCGCCGCATCCGCTCGCGCACGCGCAGGCGGGGATCAGGATCAGGGTCGTGCAAAGAATCCGGCGCATGCGAGCTGCCTCAACGACAACCACGAAACTGATTCGCCTGCAGGCCAAACAGTCGCGGCAAGCGCGAGCCGAGCCTGGATCCGGCGCGCGTGCCGCATCGTGGACACACCATCATCGACGCAGCGCGGCGCCGCGTCGACGCAACCCGCGCAGCGCTACAGCACGACCGGCTCGTCCGGCAGTTCGTTCGTGCGCGGCGTCGCGCCGGCCGGGAAATGCCGTGCCAGGATCGCGTTGACCGCCTCGATGCCTTCGAGTGCGCCGTCGCGGTATTCGCGCTTCGCAAAGCGTTCGCGCATGCGCTCGCACACCGCCTGCCATTCGGCCGGCGCGACGCGCGCGGCAATGCCGCGGTCGGCGACGATCTCGATCGCGCGCTCGGCCAGCAGCACGTAGATCAGCACACCGCAGTTGTGCTGCGTGTCCCAGACGCGCAATTGCGCGAACACGTCCTCGGCACGATCGCGTGGCGTGCGGTGACGCATCAGGTCGCGCAGCGGCAGCGCCTGCTCGAGCGCGAAACACACCTGTCCTTCGTGGCGCCGCTCGCCGGCGCTGATCGCTCGATGGATCGCGTCGAGCGCGGCGCGTGGGAACGCTTGGCGCCAGCGCGCGTTTGCCACGAAATGTCGGATCCAACGCATGAGTTCTCCTACCAGCTGCCCGATGCACCGCCGCCGCCGGAGCGGCCGCCGCCGCCGCTGAAACCGCGGCTGCCGGAACGGCCCGCGACGCTGCCGAACAATCCCTCGAACACGACCGACAGCAGCACACCGATCGTCATCTGGAACAGCGCGCCCAACAGATCACCCCAGGTCATGCCGCCGAACCACTTGTTCGACGCGCCGTTCGCGGCGATCGACCAGCCGAGCCAGGCGGTGATTGCCGCCGCGAGCAGCAACGGCGCGAGCGGCAACGCGCCCGCCGCGTCGCTGCCGGCATGCGTGGCCCAGATGTACACCGCGGCGATGATCAGCGGCCCGGCGACGAGTCCCGCCACGCGACGCGCCACGACCGGAATCACGCGCGCCGGAAAGATCGTGAATACGCTGCGCAAGATGCAGGCGAGCAGGAAGCCGAGCATCAGGCCGGCGAAGATCGCGGCCACCAGCATGCCGAGCGTCGAACTGCCCTGACTGGACGAGTCGGCGAGCGCCGCGCGCGGACCTTCGAGCGGCGCCGGCAATTGGCCGCCGTCGATCAGCTCCGCCAGCGCACCGATCGCGTCGTGCACCGCACCGTAGTAGTCGCCGCCGCGGAATTTCGGCGTGACGTATTCGCGGATGATGCGCGCGGCGGCGACGTCGGGAATGGTGCCTTCGAGGCCGTAGCCGACTTCGATGCGCACCTTGCGGTCGTCCTTGACCACGAGCAGCAGCACGCCGTCGTCGATGCCCTTGCGACCGAGCTTCCACGCGTCGAACACGCGTGTCGCGAACGATTCGATCGCTTCGGGCGCCGCGTCGCGCGGCGCAAGTGTTGCGATCACCAGCACGGCAATCTGCGCGCCCTTGCGCTGTTCGAGCGCCGCGAGCTGCTCGTCAAGGGCCTGTGATTGGTCCGCGCTGAACGTCGCGGTGAGATCGGTTACGCGCGCGCGCAGTTCGGGTACCGGGACTTGCGCGTGCGCTGCGACGCACGCCAGCAGCAGCGCACAGACGAGCAGCACGGCGCGCCTTTGGCTGCTGCCAAACCCTTGCATGAGTTGGCGCGACGCGACGATCATCTACCAGCTCCCCGAGGCGCCGCCGCCGGAGAAGCCGCCGCTCGAGCCGCCGCTGAAACCGCCGCCACCGCCGCCGCTCGATCCTCCGCCACCGCTCCATCCGCCGCCGCCGAATCCGCCACCCCAGCCGCCGCCGCGGCCACCGCCGATGAAATTGCCGCCACTGCCGCCAAGCCAACCGACGAGCAGGCCGAGCACGCCCAGTCCAAGCGCCAGCGGCAGCACGCTGCTGATCATCCAGGCGCCGCCGCCGGTCACGGCACCAACCGCCAGCGCGCGCGGCGTGCTCGGCAGCCAGGAAAAAAATCCGCGCGCCCAGATCAGAAAGAACACGGCGAGCCCGATCGCGCCGACAATATCGTGTCGACCGCCGCCGTGCGACGGCTCGCTGTTGCCGGTCAGCGGCGGCGGCAGCGTCTCGCCGTCGATCAGTTTGGTCAGCTGCGCGACGGCGTCGTGGATGCCGCCATAGAAATCGCCGCTGCGGAATTTCGGCGTGATGTATTCGCGGATGATGCGTGCCGAGGCGACATCGGTGATCGCGCCTTCCAGATCGCGGCCGACCTCGATGCGCACGCGATGGTCGTCCTTCGCGACCAGCAGCAGCACGCCATCCTGCGTGTGCTTGTCGCTGCGCGACAACAGCCAGGAGTCGGTGACGCGGATGCTGTATTGCTCGATCGCTTCGTCACCGGTGGTAGGCACGATCAGGATCGCGACGCGCGAGCCTTTGCGCTGCTCCAGCGCTTCGAGTTCGTTGCTCAGCGTCTGGGTCTGCGCGGCGCTGAGCGTGCCGGTGAGATCGGTGACGCGCGCACCGAAAGGCGGGATCGGCTGCGGCGCCGCGAACACCGTCGTTCCGGCGATCGCCAGCAGACAAGCCGCGGCGAACAGGATCCAGCGCGCGCAGTACATCTGACTCCCGCGCTTGCGCAAGAGGCTTGGGGTGAGGGAAAGCTCGCGACGACCTCTCACGCGTGTTTCGCCCGCAGTTTGAGTTGGCAAGGCAATGAACGCCGCGGCGTCCATCGCGCGAACACGGTCGCCCCTTACGGCTTGCCCGGCGGGGGCGGCGGTGGCTGCTGCGGCGCGGGCGCCGGCTTGTTGAAGTCCACCGTCGGCGCGGTCGATATCGCCTTTTCGTTCTCGACCGTGAAGTTCGCCTTGGTGCCGTAGCCGAACATCTTCGCGGTAAGGTTCTGCGGAAAGCTGCGCACGAGCACGTTGTAGTCCTGCACGGCGGCGATGTAGCGGTTGCGCGCGACGGCGATGCGGTTTTCGGTCCCTTCCAGCTGTGCCTGCAGATCCTTGAACAAGTCGTTCGCCTTCAGATCCGGATAGCGTTCCGAGACGGCCATCAGGCGCGACAGCGCGCTCGACAGCTCGCCCTGCGCGGCCTGGAACTGCTTGAGCTTGCCTTCGTCGCCCAGATCGCTGGCCGAGATCGTGATCTTGCCGACCGAGGCCCGCGCTTCGGTGACCTTGACCAGCACTTCTTCCTCGTGCTGCGCGTAGCCTTTCACGGTGTTGACCAGATTCGGCACGAGATCGGCGCGGCGCTGGTACTGGTTGACCACTTCGGACCACGCCGCGGTAACGGCTTCGTCTTTGGTTTGGATGCTGTTGTAGCCGCAGCCGGCGAGCAGGCACAGCGCAAGCAGGAGCAGGACGAGACGCTGGATCGACATGGTGGACTCCGTGGCGTTTGGCGTGGCGCTATCTTAATCGCTCTCGCGAGCGCGTTGCAGTTCGCGCTCACGCTTGCGCCGACGGCGCTGGCGCTTGGCGACCAGGTTGAGCACTTCGACCAGCGCGGAGAACCCCATCGCGAAATAGATGTAGCCGCGGCCGATGTGGATATCGATGCCTTCGCCGATCAGCACCACGCCGACCAGCATGATGAACGCGAGCGCGAGCATGCGGATGGTCGGATTGCGGTCGATGAATTCGCCGACCGGGTTGGACGCGAAGATCATCACCAGCACGGCCAGCACGATCGCCGCGACCATCACCGGGATGTTGCGCACCATGCCTACAGCGGTGATCACGGAGTCGAGCGAGAACACGATGTCGATCAGCGCGATTTGCGCGATCACCCACATGAACGTGCTCGCCGACGCGCGCGCCGCGGGCGGCTCGGGCTCATTGTAGATCGCGTCGTGGATCTCCATCGTGCCCTTGACGAGCAGGAACACGCCGCCGCCGATCATGATCAGGTCGCGCACGGAGATGGTCTGGCCGAAGACCGCGAACAAGCGCATGTGCGTGTCGTCCATGCGCGCGAAATGCGCCAGCACCAACAGCAGCATGATGCGCGTCAGGCAGGCGAACGCGAGGCCGATGCGGCGCGCGCGCGGGCGCATCGGCGGCGGCAGCCGACCGACGGCGATCGAGATGAACACCAGATTGTCGACGCCGAGCACGATCTCGAGCGTGGACAGCGTGAGCAGCGCGATCAGCAGTTCGACCGTCATGCCGCGGGGTCCCGTGCGACGGCACGCCTAGCATCGCGCACAAGCGCGACGCTCGCGAAAAAGGCACCGGCCGGACGGCTCTCCTGCGCGATCTTCGTGCGTTCGCGTGAGAAATGCGCGGTGGCCGTCCTTGACATTACCCGTGCTGCCAGAGGATCAAAGTCCAACATAGCACGACGTTGACCATCAACAGGAAAACGGCAGCTGAACCCATGTCCTTGGCACGGCCGGCCAGCTCGTGGAACTCCGGCGTGGTCTTGTCGACGACGGCCTCGATTGCGGAATTGAGGATCTCGGCAGCGAGCACCAGGAACATGCTGCCGATCAGCATCGCCTTCTCGACCGCGCCACGGCCGAGCCACAGCCCGAGCGGGAAGAAAATTGCGAACAAGTATACTTCGAGCCGGAACGAGGCCTCGAACTTCCAGCAGGCGGCGAGGCCCTTCATCGACCACTTGAACGCCTTCCAGATCTGCTTCGGGCCGCGCGGCTCGAGACTCGGCATGACTTCCCCTGGTGGCCGGATCAGGCGCCGACCGCAACGGTCGCGGCGGTGGAAACTTGCAAGGCCGCGGTGCAGCGGCGGTGCGACGATTCGAAGGTTTGCATGGTGTGCGGCACGGCAGCGGCAAACGCGGGCGGCGTATGATGCCACAAGCCGGCGGCGCGGCGGTGAATTGCGGCCGGATGTGGACCGGCGTAGGCTCGGGCACCCGTCCCACGGGAGCCCGACATGAAGCATTCGTGGCTCAATCTCGGCTTGTACATGTGCGTCAGCGCCTCCGCCTTCGGCGCCGTGGCCGACCCGATTTTCGTCGCCGGTTTCGGCGCCGAGCCGGCGGCGCTCAGCGGCATCACCGCGGGACACAACAGCGTGCGCGCGGGCGTCGGCGTGGCGCCGCTGTTCTGGGACGAGAAGCTTGCGGCAAGCGCGCAGGCGTGGGCCAACCAGTGCGTCGACGTGGTCCCTCCGAACGGCTTGATCGACCACAATCCGAATCGCAGCGTCGGCTTTCCGTTCTACGTCGGAGAAAACATCTTCGCCTCCGGCGGCACCGCGACCGCGCTGCAGGCGGTGCAGAACTGGGCCGCCGAAGCGGCGAACTACGACTATGCGACGAACACTTGCAACGGCGTGTGCGGCCATTACACGCAGGTGGTCTGGCGCAGCAGCATGCGCCTGGGTTGCGCTATTTCGTTCTGCGCCAACCTGCAGTTTTCCAGCTCGATCGTGTGCGACTACGGACCCGGCGGCAACACGGGCGGACCGCCGTATCGAGCGTCGGACCGCGGCGTTGTGGCATCATCGGCGCTTCACGCCGCGCGCGTGAGGCGCGTCACGCGCCACCGCGCCGCGAGTTCCCCGTCGAGATAGACATCCATGCCCGAATTGCTCCGCGTCGTCCTGCTCGGCTTGATCGAAGGCATCACCGAATTCCTGCCCATCTCCTCGACCGGACATCTGCTCATCGCCGAGCACTGGCTCGGCGCGCGCTCGGATTTGTTCAACGTGGTGATCCAGGCCGGCGCGATTCTCGCGGTGGTATTCATCTACTGGCGCCGCCTGCTGCAGCTGGCCCTCGGCCTAAGTCAGCGTGAAAACCGCGACTATGCGCTGAAGCTGGGCGTGGCGTTCGCGATCACCGCGGTGCTCGGCTTCGTGGTCACCAAGCTCGGCTTCAAGCTGCCCGAACGCATCACGCCGGTGGCGTGGGCGCTGCTGATCGGTGGCATCTGGATGCTCGTGGCCGAGTACTTCGCGGCCAAGCGCGCGGACGATGCACGCGTCAGCTGGACGGTCGCGATCCTGGTCGGCCTGGCGCAGATCGTCGCGGCGGTGTTCCCCGGCACGTCGCGTTCTGCTGCGACGATCTTCGTCGCGATGCTGGCCGGCACCAGCAACCGCGCGGCCGCCACCGAATTCGCATTCCTGGTCGGCATCCCGACCATGTTCGCCGCATCGGGTTACGAGTTGCTCAAGGTGAGCAAGGCCGGCGAATCGCACGAGGACTGGAGCGCGCTCGGCATCGCGTTCGTGGTGTCGCTGCTGACCGCGTTCGTCGCGGTGAAATGGCTGCTCGGCTTCATCCGCAGCCACCGCTATACCGCATTCGCGATTTACCGCATGATCCTCGGCGCGGCGTTGTTGCTGCTGATGCCGAACGCCTGATCGGCTGCGCTGGGGAGCGAAACGATGAGCAAACGCGCGTTGGCGATATTCGCGGCGGCATGCGCCGTGATCGCACTGCTCAGCATCTTACTGATCGACCGCACGCTCGCGCTCGCGGTGCATGGTTCCGGGTTCGAGAACGCCCGCTTGGTGGTGACGCTGCGCGAGTTCTTCGACATCTTCACCGGGCGCGGGCTGGTCGGCGCGTCGGTCAGCCTGGGGCAATTCCTGCTCGGCGGCGCCTTCATCGCAGTCGGCATCGCCTGGCTGCTGGTGCGGCGCGCGAGTCCCGTCGCGCGCGGCCTGATCTTCGCCGGTGTGGTGCAGTGGGCCACGATCGAGGCCGGCTGGTTGCTCAAGGACCTGTTCGGCCGGCTGCGTCCGTTCCAGTTGATCGAGCACGACGACTGGAGCCACATGTGGTTCGCCGGCGGCAATTCGTTTCCCTCCGGCCACAATACGTTTTTCTGGGGTCTCTTCCTGCCGCTCGCTTACGCGTTCCCGCGCTGGCGCATCCCGCTGCTGATCGTGCCGGTGTTCATTGCGTTTGCGCGCATCGACGAGAACTACCATTTCCTGTCCGACGTGCTGGCAGCGATGGCGCTCGCGGCACTGGTCACGTTGCTGGCGGCGGTGGTTTTTGGGCGATGGATCAGGCCGCTCGGCCGACGCGTCTGAGCCGCGGCCACCAGGCCGGACCCACCCGCCAGTTTCCGCAGTCGCACACGCATTGGCGCACGCAATGCGCTAGGCTTGTTCAATTTCTAGCCCGGAACTTCCATGTCCACTTCGTCTGCTCCTCGCGTTTCCCAAACCCGTGCTTTTGTAACGATCTGGCTGATCGAACTGTGGGAGCGCTTCGGCTATTACGGCATGGCCGCGATCCTCGTGTTGTACATGGTCGAGAAGATCGGCTTCCGCGACACGCAGGCGAACCTGATCTGGGGTGCGTTCACGGCACTCGTCTACGCAGCGCCGGCGATCGGAGGCTGGATCGGCGACAACGTGCTCGGTACGCGGCGCACGATGCCGATCGGCGCGGCGATTCTCGCTCTCGGTTACGTCATGCTCTCACTGCCGGGCGAAAACCCGTACTACATGTACGTATCGATGGGCGTGATTGTCGTGGGCAACGGCCTGTTCAAGGCCAATGCGGCTAACATGGTGCGCCGCATCTACGAGGGCAACGACGCCAAGATCGACAGCGCCTTCACGCTTTATTACATGGCCGTCAATGTCGGTTCCACCGTATCTCAGCTGATGACGCCCTGGATCAAGGACCATTACGGCTGGCACGCGGGTTTCGCGTTCTGCTTTGCCGGCCTCGTTCTCGGCCTCATCAACTACGCACTCATGCTGCGCACGCTCAACCACATCGGTTCGCCGCCGGACGAGAAACCGGTGCGCTGGGATCGGCTCGGCTTGATCCTGGGAGTCGGCCTGGTTTGCGTGTTTGCCGTCACTTTGATCGTGCAGTACGCGGCCGCGCGCGACATCGCGGTGATCCTGGCCGGCCTCACGGTGCTTGGCATCTTCGTGTACATGATCGTGGCTGGCGAGCGCAGCGAACGCGCCGGCCTGATCGCGGCGTTGGTGCTGACCCTGCAGACGATCCTGTTCTTCATCTTCTATTCGCAGATGTCGACCTCGCTGACGCTGTTCGCGCTGCACAATGTCGAGTGGAAACAGAACCTCTTGCTGTTCGACGTGACCTGGTCTCCCGGCCAGTACCAGGCGCTCAACCCGATCTGGATCATGCTGCTGTCGCCGGTGCTGGCGTGGGTCTACACGCATCTGGGCAAGTCCGGACGCGACTTGCCGATAGCGGCCAAGTTCGTGCTGGGCTTCGTCGTCGTCGCGATCGGCTTCTTTATCTTCGGCATGAGTGGCGGCACCGCGGTCCAAGGCAAGGTTTCGTCCTGGTACATGATCTGGGGCTACGGTTTTTATTCGCTTGGCGAGTTGCTGGTAAGCGGTCTCGGTTTGGCGATGATCGCGCGTTATGTACCGGTGCGCATGGGCGGTTTCATGATGGGCGCGTATTTTGTCGCGGTTGGCGTGTCGCAGTATCTCGGCAGCATCGTCGCCAACCTGGCAAGCATTCCGGAGGATTTGACGGATCCGCTGCAAAGCCTCGCGATCTATACGAGCCTGTTCAACAAGCTCGGCCTGGTGGCAGCTGGCGGGATCGTGCTCGCAGCGGTGCTGCTGCCGCTGATGAAACGCCTGTCTTCCACGCACAGCGATCACGCCGCCGGTGATGCCGCTGCAGCCGCGGCGCTGCGCACGGTCAGCGTCGAGGAGTAATTGCGGACCAGCGTGTCATGCGGCGCAACGGCATGGCGCGGCGCAGCACCGTTAATGTTTGACGCAACGACGCGCAACGGTTACATGTGGCGCGCCCTGATGCTGCGCGGTCGCTCGTCCGCGTTGGCTCAATCTCAGTCGCGCGACAGGGGCGCGGCGGCAGTGGAGTAAAGTGATGGCAGCAGGCAGCACGAGCGTCGAGCAATCGGCCACGCCCCCGGCTTTCCCGGAATTGATGGGTCACCCGCGTCCGCTGTGGATGCTGTTCATGACCGAGTTCTGGGAGCGCTTTTCGTTCTACGGGATGCGCTGGGCACTGACGCTGTACATCGTCGCGCAGTTCTTCGACGGTTCCGGCACCGGCGAGGCGCCGGCCAACCGCATCTACGGAGCCTACCTGGCGCTGGTCTATGCGTCTGGGCTGCTCGGCGGCTATGCAGCCGACCGCCTGATCGGCTACCAACGCTCGATCCTGCTCGGCGCGGCGATCATGGGCTCGGGCCTGTTCGTGATGATGATTCCGAGCATGGATGTGTTCGAGCTCGGCCTGTCGCTGGTCATCGTCGGCAATGGTCTGTTCAAGCCGAACATCTCGACCATGGTCGGCCAGCTGTATGCGCAAAACGACATCCGCCGCGACGCCGGCTTCACGATCTTCTACATGGGCATCAATGCCGGCAGCTTCTTCTCGCCGCTGCTGACCGGCTGGCTGGCCAGCGTGATCACCGACACGCCGCTGCAGCAGAACTACAAGATCGTGTTTGCCGCAACCGGCGTCGGCATGATTCTGAGTTTCGTGTGGTTCTGGTTCGGTCGGCGCCAGTTGCACGGCATCGGCCGGCCGCCGGCCGACCGCTCGCAGACCAAGAATTTCGGCATCGTGCTGATCGGCGCGGCGATCCTCGTGCCGATCGTCTACGTGCTGCTCGCCAAGCTCGGCGCCGACGTGCTGGCCTGGGTGCTCGGCATCATGTTCGTGGCGCTGGCCGCAATGCTGCTGGTCGAGGGCATCCGCGAAGGCGCAGTGCCGCGCGACAAGGTCGTCGCCATGCTGATCATCTTCGTCTTCAACATCCTGTTCTGGATGTTCTACGAACAGGCCGGCAGTTCGTTCAACTTCCTCGCTGAGAAGATCGTCAATCGCATGTTCGGCGGCTGGGAATTCCCGGTGGCGTGGTTCCAGTCGGTCAATCCGATCGGCGTCATCGCGCTGGCGCCACTGGTTGCGATGGCCTGGGTCGCGCTGGCCAAGCGCAACCGCGAGCCATCGATAGCACGCAAGTTCGGCCTCGGCCTGATCGGCAACGGCGCGGCGTTCCTGTTGCTGATGTTCGCGCTGACCCACCTGCTCGATGCGGGCAACAAGATTCCATTCTGGACGCTGTTCATGGTCTACGTGATCCAGGCGCTCGGCGAGCTTTGTCTGTCGCCGATCGGATTGTCGATGGTCACCAAACTCGCGCCGCCACGCCTCGTCGGCTTCGCCATGGGCGGCTGGTTCCTGAGTATCGCCACCGGCAACAACATGTCGGGTGTATTCGCCAGCTGGGTCAGCGGTGACGCGGGAATTTCCACGCAGTCGGCGCTACTCGGCTACACCTGGGGTTTCTGGACGCTGGTCGGATCCGGCGCGCTGCTGATCCTGATCGCGCCGCTGATCAACAAGCTCATGCACGGAGTCCGGTAGGGCAAGGTCCGTTGTTTCGATCCGAGGCGTCCTCGTGCGCTGCCGCTAACGGCGGCAGCGCCGGCTGGTTGCCCGATGTTGCCTAGTATCGCGGTAACCATCCAAAGCTGCTGGCAGATCGCCTTCTCATTGCAACGTGCGCAGCATCGTAGGCGCCGCAGCGCGCAGCGCGCGTTAAGATCGCGCGCAAATCCCGGTAACGAAACGTAATCGAATGCAAAGGACGCGACACCGCGCCGGTGGCGACTTATGCTTGCGCGCATGAGCGAACAGAAGATTCTCCTCGCCGACGACGACGAGGAACTGTGCCAGCTGCTGCGCGATTTCCTCGAGCGCGAAGGTTTCGTGGTCGACGTCGCGCACGACGGCGACAGCGCGCTGGAGCGCGCCAGCGCCGGCGGTTACGACGCGCTGATCCTGGACGTGATGCTGCCGCAGCGTTCCGGCCTGGAACTGCTGCGCGAGCTGCGCCGCACGTCGCAGCTGCCGGTGCTGATGCTGACCGCGCTGGGCGAGGACATCGACCGCATCCTCGGCCTTGAACTCGGCGCCGACGACTACGTGCCGAAACCGTGCAACCCGCGCGAGATCGCCGCGCGCCTGCGCGCGATCCTGCGCCGCACACGCGGTGAAAGCGGCGCGGCGCAATTGACCGACCTGAGTGTCGGCCCGGTGTCGCTGCGCGCCGCCTCGCGCAGCGTGAGCCTGCGCGGCGAACCGCTCGCGCTGACCGGCACCGAGTTCAACATCCTCGCGATCCTGCTGCGCGAAGCGGGCCGCGTGGTCAGCAAGGAGACGCTGTCGCAGGACGTGCTCGGCCGCCCGCTCGGCCCGTTCGACCGCAGTATCGATGTGCACATTTCCAAATTGCGGCGCAAGCTCGGACCGGCACCGGACGGCGAGTCGCTGATCAGCACCATTCATCGCGGCGGCTATCTGTTCCGGGTCGTCGAGGAATCATGATGCAAGACCGGGCATCCTGCCGCGGCTTGCATGAAAACGGACGCGGCATAGCCGCGCCACGTTTTGCAAACCGCCCGCCGCGGCAGTCGGTTTGTCCGCACATCGCGGTGCGGAGGTGTCCATGAGGCGCTTGTTCTGGCGCATCTTCGCGCTGTTCTGGGCCGCCACGGTGGTGCTGATCCTGGCGATCGCCTGGATCACGTCGAACACGTTCGAGAACGAAAAGCTGCAGGGACTCGAGCTGACGCGCATGGATTTCGTGCTCAACGACGAACTGCGCAGCGCACACCGCGCGCTGCGCGAAGGCGGCGTGGAGGCGATGCGCAAGCGCGTGACCGAGATGCAGAACCTGCGCGGCGTCGTCGTGTATGTGCTCGACAAGGACAACCACGACGTCATCATGGGGCGCGAGGTACCGCCCAACGTGATCGACGCCGCGACGCACCCGGAGCCGGACAGCGAGGGTTTGCATTCCGGCCGCATGCGCCTGCGCCAGCTCAAGCTGCCCGACGGCACGCAATACACCGCGATCGCGATGTTCCGCGGCTCGGCGCTGGTGCGCATGCTGTACCGAAGGCCGAACACGTTCTGGCTCAATGTCGTCGCGGCGATGGTGATCAGCGCCGTGTTCTCGCTGCTGTTGGCGGCGTACATCACTGCGCCACTGGCGCGCATCCGCGCCAGCGCACACCGCGTCGCGCGCGGCGACCTGTCGGCGCGCGTCGGCGAGCTGCCGTTCGGACGCAGCGCCGAGGTGCTCGCGCTCGCGGCCGAGTTCGACCAGATGGCGGCGCGGCTGAAGGAACTGGTCGAGGGTCAGCAGCGCCTGATCCGCGACGTCTCGCACGAGATGCGTTCGCCGCTGTCGCGCCTGCGCGTGGCGCTGGAACTCGCGCGCAGCCAGGTCAGCGGTGACGCTGCCACACAGTTGACGCGGATCGAGCGCGAATCCGAACGCCTGGAGGAAATGATCGCGCAGGCGATCCAGCTGTCGCGCATGGAAACGACCACGCCGTCGCAGGCGCAGGACGTGGCGCTGGACGAACTGCTCACCGACGTCGCCGCCGATGCCGCGTTCGAGGCGCTACTGCGCAAATGCAACCTGCACATCGCGCAAAGCGCGCCGCTGCGCGTGCATGCCGAAGCCGACTTGCTCACCAGCGCGATCGAGAACGTGGTGCGCAACGCGGTCAAGTACACCGCCGACGGCACCACGATCTGCCTGCGCCTGGATCGCGTCGAAGACCAGGCACGCTTGCGCGTACGCGACAGCGGTCCCGGTGTGCCCGCCGGCGACTGCGCGCGCATCTTCGAGCCGTATTTCCGCACCGACGTGGCGCGCCAGCGCAAGAGCGGCGGCAGCGGCTTGGGCCTGGCCATCGCCAAGCGCGCGATCGAACGCCAGGGCGGGCGCATCCACGCCAGCAATGCCGACGATGGCGGATTGGAAGTGGAGATCCTGCTGCCGCTGGCGTGAGCGATCGGTGCGCGCAAAAAAAAGGCCGGACGCGAAGTCCGGCCTTTTTTGCTGTGTGCGCACCGGATTCACATCCGGCGCGTGGCCATTCCCTGGCTCACTTTCCCTTTGTGCGGCGCTCACGCGCGGCGCATTCGAAGAGATGGGGGAGGCATCCTTCGATGCGCGAAGAATACGCAGAAGAGACTGAACGAAACATGGCTGGACGCGAAAGTTCGTGTAAGAAATTGTGCTTGCCCCACTGAACCGCGACGCGGTTCGCACAATCAGGTGCTGATGATCGCGACTTCGGTCACACTGACTGAAGTCAGGGTGGCGGGTTGATACACCGCGATGCGGTTGCGGCCTTCGCGCTTGGCTTCGTACAGCGCGCTGTCGGCATTGGCCAACAACTCGCGCAGGTCGTAGCCGGACGTACGCGTCGCGGCGATGCCGAAACTCGCCGACACCGGGAAATCGATGCGCGCATCGGAACCGGACACGCTCTCGATCGCCGCGCGCAATTCCTCGGCGCGATGCCGCGCGACATCGATCGAGCAATCCGGCAGCACGATGCCGAACTCCTCGCCGCCGAGCCGGCCGAACACGTCGATCGAACGCAGATGCATCTGGCAGGTCTTGACCGCGCGCTTGAGCACCAGGTCGCCGGCGGCATGGCCGTGCGCGTCGTTGACCAGCTTGAAATGATCCAGGTCGATCACGACCACGCAGGCGTCGCGCGAGGATTTCGCGCAGTAGCGCAGCAGGTCGCCCGCCGACTCGATGAAGTGCTGCCGGTTGAAGATGCCGGTCAGCCCGTCGCGCCGCGCCAGCTTCATGAAATGGATCTGCGAACGCTTGGTCTTGTATGCCCACAGCGCGATGAACGCGAGGCCGCTGATCAAAAGCAAGATGTACAGTCGCTCGGTCTCGGCCGATTTCGCGTCGACCTTCTGCTGCAGCAACAGCACCTGGTTCTTTTCGTTCAGCGCGTCGATCTGGCGTTTCTTGTCCAGCACCTGTTGCTTGACCATCTGGAAGGCCAGCGTACGCGCGCTAATATCGTTCAGGTAACCCTTGTCGGCCGCCGCGTACTTTTCGTGATAGACCAGCGCTTCGTCGAACTTGCCGCGCTGCTTGGCCACGTCGTACAGCACCTGATACGCGTCGGCGAGCGGCTTGGTGATCTCGTTCTTCACCGCCTTGTCGACGGCGCTCTGCGCATACTGCTGCGCCTGATCCAGATCGTTGTCCTTCAAGTAGGCGCGAGCAAGGATGGAGTCGAATTCCGAGGTGAGGCGGCGGTAGTTGGTGCGTTGGGCTTCGTCGTAGTTGGCCTTGAGCAGCTTGATCGCATCGGCGGTGCGGCCTTGGTCGATCGCGAAATTGGCGATGAAGGTGCGAGCGAGATTGGCCCAGACGGGTTCCTTCGCCTTGACACATGCGTCGATTCCCTGCTGGAATTCAGGACTGATCGCGCGCATACCGCCTTTCTTGTAGGTGGCTTCCAGTTTGAGGTAAGAACCTTTGCACAGATTCTGGTCACCCGGATACTCGGAAGCCAGCCGCTCGGCGTATAGCAACGCGAGGTCATATTGCCCGCCGAGGCTGTAAACAAAAGCCGCCACGCCAATGCCCTGCGCCTGCGCGTCTTTTTCCGGCACGTGCGGCAATAGCTCAAGCAACTGGTTGAGACGCGAGTACGCCTCTTCATATCGCGACGCAACGGCCAGCATGTTGATCGCTGTGACGCCAGCGCGAAAGCTCAATGTGACGTCAGCGGCGGCGTCCATGACCGCGTCCAGCTCCGGAATCGCGGCAGCAAAGTCTGCTGAATAAGCCAACTGCCACGCATTGAGGTAACGCAAGTACAACTGCTGCGGCGCGGTAAGCGAACTGACGCGCTCACCCAATTGCTTAAGGATCCCATTGAACTCGGCTTGATTGGATGTCTTGATACGATCCGCATGTTTCAGAAGATCGGTTGGATCCTCGGACACAGTCGCGAAGACTGTGCCCGAGATGAGCAGCAGCGAGCAGAAACATCTTTGCAGTAGTGAACTCAACCGCCACACGGAACGCATCCAATATGCGTCAAGCAGCTCTGCTGGAGCGAGCCGTGATCTCGTCGTCTTCCTTGGAGGGCTCTTCCTCTTCCTCTTCTTCTTCGTCTTCTTTGCCTGGGAAAATTCCGCAGCAAACGTTTGAATTGCATTCCAGCATGGCTTCGATTCGTGAGCGATCGCCGGCAAGGATTGCCGCACGCAAGGCTGGTTCGATCTGCGCCTCGTTCAACGCGATTTCCAACTCTTCGCGCCCGGCGCCGGCGAGCGCCGCATCGCATCCCACGCTTTCAAGAAACCCGATCACGTTCGACATCTGATTCCCCTTGATAGTTGGCTGTGTCAACCGAACACCACGACGATCGCCGCACTGACCAGGTGCGTTGCAACAACGGTCCCACCCCGGCACTCCCCGCGTCGTCGAGCACGAAGCCTATGCTCTCGACCATGCGCTCGACAAGCGGATTGAGCCCTGAACATTCCACCCAGATCGTGTCGACCGGATGCGACTGAAACGTATGCCTGACCATGCCCCGCAATGCTTCGCGCGCGAAGCCCTGGCCGCGCGCGTGGGACTTTAGCATGACCCCGACCTCGCCGCGCGACGCTTTCAGGTCGAGCGCGACGGCAGCACAAATGCCGATCGCGAGCTCCGAAAATCGCGCGCAGACGGCAAATAGGAACGGCCCCATCGCCGGTCGGGGCCGTGCGATCGCATTGCTGAAACTGCGCCGGGCCCGATGCGCGGAAAGCGGGGCGCAGATGAATCGCATCGTGTCGGGATCGGTATACAGCTCCGCGTACAGCGCTTGATCGCCGGCATCCAACGGCCGCATGCGCAGCCGCGCGGTCTCAAAGCCGAGCACCGTCGCTCCACGCGAGGGTCAGGTGTTTGTCGGCGCGCGCATCGATTGCCGTCAACCGGTCACGTATCTCGTGGTTCGGCTCGAGCCTCCGTGCCGGCGGAAGCACGATTGTGTCCTGCAATTCGATCTTCGCATCCGGCAGCTCACGTAGCGTCGTTCGCTCGATGCGCGGTTCCTGGATAGGCAACGTCACCGCCCGATAGATGATCACGTCATGATCAAGCGGGTAGTCTCGTGCGAGGACATCTACCAGCACTCGGCGGTACGCATCACCTGTTGAAAAACGCGCCAGAGACAGATCGCCCACCACGCCTACCTGCCACAGCACAAGGTGCGCCGTCGGATCGATGCGCCGCTTGTAAAACAGCAGCTGGCTCGCTTCATAGTGCTGACAGCCGACGGTGCCGGGGTCGATGCCGAGATCCGCGTACAAGCAATCCTCGGCCGAGATGCCCGGCTCCATATGCGCGCGGAAACCCTCGCGTCGCGCGATTTCGATCGCTTTGTGCGGCGGCCATGCAAAGACGCCCGGGTGGCCGTAGAACGCGCCGCACACTTTCTTGCCGGCACGCACTTCGATGAGCATCGTGTCGACCATTTCGCGATACGTCTGCAGGCGCGACTTGCCCTCGCGGTACAGCGGTTGCAGGCTGCGCACGTCGGGATGCATCTGCTCGATCCACTGCTCGACGATGCCGTCGGACATCACGACGAACACGACATCGGATTTTTCGATGTAGCTGCGCGCCAGCGGTGTGAGGTGCGAGCCGAGCGTCATGCCGACGCCGACGCAGACGAGGCTGCCGGAAGGCTGGCTGGCGGCACTGTCTATGGTCACGCGCGTGATCCGAAGCTGGAGTTGCCGCAGTCTAGCGCAAGCGTGCGGTTGCCCCGCAAGTAAAGTTGACGCGTGCGTGCGATCGCGGCTGCGTCAGCCGTCGAGCGCCTTCGCCACGCGGGTGCGCAGCAATCGCACCAGTTGCGGATCCATGTATTCGTAGCGATCCGGGATGCCGAGCGAGACGATGCGGCGGTTCGATGCCAGATCGGGGAATTTCTCGAGCAGGCGGTTGCGATGCACGTCTTCCATCACGAACACGATGTCGGCCCACTGCAGCAGGTTGCTGGTGACCGGGTGTTCCGCCGTCGCGTTGACGCCGGCTGCCGCCACACGCAGGTCATCGCGCGTGGCGAACACGTGCTCGGCGGTGAGACTGCGCATGCGGCCCAGACTGCAGACGAACAATGCATTCGTGCGCCTGGCCGAGGGTGGCGCCAGGTTCGGTTCCGGTTGATGGTGCGCGTCGAAATTCATGCCGTGCCAACCGCGAACATCATTGTTCTTCGACTTCCCTTTCGGACTGGACGCTCCCTTGGGCAGTTCCGTTGCCGGAAACTCAAGCAATCCGTCAATGTGTGAGCGCCGGGGCCTGCGTGCGGACGATCCCGAGCGCCTTGAATGTTTGTTCGTCGAGTTCGATCCAGAACGCCAGCACCGGCTTGCCGTCGACGATCTGGGTGGAGCCGGCACGGTGCGCATGGATGCCGAAGCTGCGCACGTAGCGTTCGATGCCGACATAGCTGAACGTGATCAGGCGCTTCGCACCGCGATCGAGCGCCGCTTCGACCACCGCTTTGAACAGCGCGGAAAAGCGCTGGCGCAATTCCGCCTGGCTGGTCGCCTTGCCGTTGAGGATTTGCGTCGTGTAGCGCGACAACTCCCAGATTTCCGAGGATTGCGGCAACGGCGCTCCATCGAGCAGCGCGGGGAAAACCGAACCAAGCAGATAGGCCTGTTCGGTCGAGAGCAGGCGTGCGCAACCGCAGATTTCGCCGAGCGCATCCTTGGCCACGACATACAGCGTTTCCGGACCGTCGAACTGGTCGCGCTCGAGCCCCGGATCCTTGTTCGGCAGTTCCCAACCGAGATTCTCGACGAACACGCGGTGACGGTACGTGGCAAGTTCCGTTTCCACGCCGCTGTTCAGTTCCGTCGATGTCCCAACTTCGAATGTCAACATAGCCAAGGCCCCTGAGAATGGCCATGGCGTATTCAAGAACTTGGGCGCGTTCCACGTAACTGTAAAGGTTTACAGTTAGCAAATGGACGAAGCGTGCATGCGCGATCTAGTGCAGGGACGAGCCGTCGAATTCGACCGCGACGGTAGCGGGCCGGCGATAGCGGTCGTCCTGCCACGACTGGCTCGACAGCCACGCCTTGAGCAGTTCGTCGGTCTTGGCGGGCCCCAAGTCCTCGCCATCGGGGGACATCATCATGACGTTGCTGCTCAATCCGCCGGGCGCCAGCAGACGCGGCGAGCCCTGCTCGGTCGTGAACCAGGCCCAGCCCACGCTGACATGCACGGCCGTGCTGATATCGATCCAATCACAATATCCGGCACAATACGCGGGCACATCCTGTGCAAGCAGTTCCCCGCGCAGGTCGTCGTCGGCAATGGTCAGGCGCTGGGAGAAGATCAAGCGACAGAAGCGTTGAAAAGTCAGTCGAATGTAGCCATCCTCTGACCATCTGATACATTCCGCCACAGGCCACTGGATGGACTGGCTCATGGAACTCCTCCCGTTGCAGTGAGTTTTGGTCAATTTATCGAGGCAGCCGTGATACCGCCAACTGTCAACTGTGACATCTGGGTGAATCGCGCCGCCGAACGGCATGGCGCCCCGGGCGTCGTTGGCCGGCCGGAATCGGGCTGAACTGTCATGGCGAACTGGCGCGACGACTGTCTGGACCGCCTCACCCGACCGGGCAAGACGATCGACCAGGTTTTTGCCGAATTGGCCGCCATCGTGCGCGACATCGGCTTCGAGCACTGCTCCTTCGCGGTGCGTTTCCCGAATTTCGGCAATCCGTCGCGCGACTCCTGGTCGGCCAATTCGACCTACCCGGTGCCGTGGCTGAACCATTATTTCAGCCACGACTACCTGCACATCGATCCGGTCATCGGCGCCGCGCTGCGCAGCCCGACGCCGGTGATCTGGACCGAGGATCTGCTCAAGACGCAGGGCGCATTCATGGAGGAGGCGCGCGCCTACGGCATCCAGCACGGCTGGACGCTCGCCATGCACGGCCGCGCCAGCGAGATCGGCTTGCTCTCGATCGCGCGTTCGGCAGGTGCGTTGTCCTCGGCTGAACTTGCCGAGAGCGAAGCCAAGCTGGTGTGGCTGGCGCATATGGCCAACGGCGTGGTCGGCAACATCGTCGGGGAGAAGCACGCCATGATGTCAGTGCAGGAACTCACCGGACGCGAATGCGAAGTGCTGCGCTGGACCGCAGCGGGCAAGACCTCGGGCGAAATCGGCATCATTCTCGGTATCTCCACGCGCACGGTGAACTTCCACATCACCACCGCGCTGACGAAATTGAACGCCGTCAACAAGACCCAGGCCGTGGTCAAGGCGTTGATGCTCGACATGATCAACTAGCAGCGACGCCGAAGCCGCGATGCTGGAACGGAGATGCTAGAACGATCTGATCCGAACGCGCCGGCGCCACTCGCGACACCGCCCGCGCCGGCGTGGCCCGACCCCGCCGAGGCGCGCTTGCTCGATGTCGGTCGCGCGCTGCGCGACTATTGCGCGGAACAGCTGCGTCTGATTGCCGTCGGCCTGGGTCGCCGCACGCATCATCACCGCGGCGTGCACGAGGCGCGCAAGGGCATCCGCCGCTTGCGCTCGACGCTGGCGCTGGGCGCGCCGCGTTTCGGTGCCCGCGCGACGCGCGTGGACAAGTCGCTGCAGCGGCTCGGCCGCACGCTGTCGACCCTGCGCGACGCCCACGTCGCGGTCGAGCTGGCGCGCACGCGCGCGAAGCACGCGGCGCAACCGGATGCGCGTGCAGTCTGGAAGCACGCCGCGGCCATGCTGCAACACACACGCGCCGCGGTGCTGCATCGCGAACTGCGCCGCGATGCCGGGTTCGGGTATCGTCTTGAGACACTGGCGCGATGCGGCCAGGCGGTGCTGCTGCTGCCGTGGGAGTTGCTCGATGCAGCGACCGTCACGGCGCAACTCGCGCGCAGTCGCCGGCGCGCCGATCGCGCCGCGCAACGTTGTGCGCACAAGCCGAAGCTGACACGCCAGCACAAGTTGCGCAAACGCTTGCGGCGGCACCGCATGCAGGTCGGCACGCTGACCACCCTGCTCGAGACCGCCGCCGCCACCGCCGCGCAAGCGCCGCCGGGTTTTCGCGCCAGCGTTGCGGCCTACGCCAGCACGCTCGACGAAGTGGCCGGTCAGGTCGACGCGATCGGTGCGCATCTGGACGCCACGCTGCTGCGGCACGCTTTGCAGCGCCTGCCGCGCGGTGCCGAGCGCAAGGCGGCACTGCGCTTGCTGCGCAGCACCGCTCGCGCACAGAGCGGCGGATCGTCGCCGTGACGTTCGTGCGCGAACCACGCCTGCATCCGGTGGCGATCAGCGCATTGCGGCCGACGCAGATCACGGTCGGCATGCGCGAAGTCGAAGCAAAACGTACGCACTGGCGCAGCCACCCGGAGCGAAAAAAGGCCGACTTCCTCGGGCGCCACCTGATCCCGGTCGTGTGGGGTCCGAAGGAGGCCTACTATGTCGTCGATCATCATCATCTGGCGCTGGCGCTGCACAAGGAACGCGTGCGTGAAATCGCCACCACGGTGATCGCCGACCTGCGCGCGCTGCCGCGCGCGGCGTTCTGGGTGTATCTCGACAACCGCGGCTGGCTGCATCCGTTCGATGCCGAAGGCAGACGGCGCGGCTACGACGAAGTGCCCAAGCGCATCGCCGATCTCGTCGACGATCCGTATCGCAGCTTGGCCGGCGAATTGCGTCGCATCGGCGGATTCGCCAAGGACACCACGCCATTCAGCGAGTTTCTGTGGGCCGACTTCTTGCGCCGAGCGGTGCGTCGCAAGTTGGTCGAGGAGGTGTTCGACGAGGCGCTCGAACAGGCGCTGAAGTTCGCGCGCAGCATGCAAGCGAGCTACTTGCCCGGCTGGTGCGGTCCGGTCGATCGCGGCTGAAATGAAACGCCGCGCCGGGCACGCCGCCGCCAGTTCTGCGGCAACCCGCTCGCCGCACCTGGCCGACGCGCTGGCCGGACTGTCGATCGCCGGGTTGCTGCTGCCGGAAGCCGTCGCCTATTCTGGGTTGGCGAATCTGCCGCCGCAAGCCGGCGTCATCGGCCTGTTCGCCGGCCTGCTGTGCTACGCGCTGATCGGCAACAACCGCTTCGCGATCGTCACCTCCACGTCGTCATCGGCCGCGGTGCTGGCTGCCGCGACGCTGTCGCTCGCCGGCGGCGATATCGAACGGCGACTCGCGCTCGCCTCGATCCTGGTCGTCGGCTGCGGCGTGGCATTCGCGGTGTGCGGCGCGCTGCGGCTGGGCGCCATGTCGAACCTGATCGCGCGGCCGGTGTTGCGTGGCTTTGCGTTCGGGCTTGCGCTGACGATCGTGCTCAAGCAATGGCCGCATCTGAGTGGCAGCCAGGCGCATGGTGGTGGCTTCTTCGCGTCGTTGTGCGACCTTGTGCGTGACGGCCATGAAGCACAACCGTATGCGCTGGCGACCGGAGTGGCGGCGTTGCTGGCGTTGTTTGCACTGACGCGCGTGCGCCATGTTCCGGCAGCCTTCGTCGTAATCATCGCCGGCATCGCCGCATCGCCGTGGCTGCAGGCGCACGGCGTAGCGCCGATCGGCACGATCGATCTCGCACTATCCGCGCCGACATTTGCGTTGCCCGCCGACGCGCAATGGTTGTCGCTGTGCGAATTGGCGCTGGCACTGATGTTCATCCTGTACGCGGAATCGTACGGTTCCATCCGCAGCCTGGCGCTCAAGCACGACGATCCGGTGTGGCCGAACCGCGACCTGCTGGCACTGGGCGCCGCGAACATCGTCTCGGGAATGCTGCACGGTACGCCGGTCGGAGCCGGCTATTCGGCGACGTCCGCGAACGAAGCCGCCGGCGCGCAAACCCGCATCGCCGGGCTGTGCGCGGCCGGCGTGGTGCTCGTGCTGCTGGCGCTGTTCCTGCCGTGGATCGCGCGTATTCCAACGCCGGTGCTGGCCGCGGTGGTGATCCATGCGGTCAGCCATGCGCTGTCGCCGCGCCAGTTTGCGCCGTACTTTCGCTGGCGCCGCGACCGTCTCGTCGCGCTCACCGCAGTCGCGTTCGTGCTCGCCTTCGGCGTGCTCGACGGACTGCTCGCCGCGATCGCGTTCAGCGTGGCGATGCTGCTGCGTTCGCTGGGCAACCCGCGCCTGTCCGAACTGGGCCGCGTCGGTGCGCACGATTTCGTCAGCCGCACGCGCTACGCGCAGGCGGCCGCTATGCCCGGCCTGCTGATCCTGCGCCCGGAAGAGCCGCTGTTTTTCGCCAACGCCGAACCGCTGCTCGCACTCGCGCGACAACGGCTGCTCGAGGCGCGCGATGTGACTTGCGTGGTGCTGAGTCTGGAGGAATCGCCCGACCTCGACAGCACGACGATCGAAAGCCTGGCGGAATTCGCGGCATGGCTGCAGGAACGTGCAATCGGCCTGCGCCTTGCCCGGCTGAAGGAAGACAGCCGCGAGGCGTTGCTGAGCGCGCGCATCGCCGCACTGCCTGCGGACGCACTCGAATATGCCAGCGTCGACGATGCGGTGAACCGAACACCGGCGGGCGTCGGGGACGGCGCGCAGGCTTAGTCCGCGGCGTTGCGCCGCTGCCCTCGCCTGCACGGCTCGGATTCCGCCGCCATCGCGCGACCCGGCGAAATCGCCCTCAGCCAATGCTGTGTTCTGCATCGCACAGACGAGCCCGTGCGGCGCGCGCTGCAATGCGGCTCGCTCAAGGACGCAAAGGAATGCCTATGCGCACGCTGGCCCTGCTGGCCGCGCTCGCTGCCACGCCGGCGGCAGCCACGGATTGGCTGCAATTCGGCTTCGACCCCAGTCACAGCGGGGTCAATCCGCAGGAACGCGTGCTCACGCGCGCGACGGTGGCGCGCCTGCGGCTGCGCTACAGCGCCACGCTGCCCGGCCGGATCGAAGGCACGCCTGTGCTGCTCGCCGCGGTCGTCACGCCGTCCGGAGCCAAGGACATGCTGTACGCAACCCTGAGCGATGGCACGCTGGTCGCACTCGACGCGGCGACCGGCGCGGTGCTGTGGTCGCAGCACGCGGCCGGCACGAACGCGTGTGCCGTGCGCGCCGACAAGCCGTGCATCACGACCTCGTCGCCGCTACTCGATCCGGATCGGCAATACGTCTACGCCTACGCGCTCGACGGCTTTGTGCACAAGTATACCGTGGCCGACGGCAGCGAGATCGTCGCCGGAGGCTGGCCACAACTGGTCTCGACCAAGCCCGATGTCGAGGCTGCCTCGTCCGCGCTCGCGTTCGCCACCGCGCGCAACGGCAGCACTTACCTGTATGCGACGTTCGCCGGCGCGTCGTGGCTGCCCGACTTCAGCGGCTACGACTACCAGGGCCACGTCACCGCGATCAATCTCGGCGCCGGCACGCAGGTCACGTTCAACGTCACCTGCAGCGATCAGGGCAGCGTGCATTTCGTCAAGAACGATCCGGGACAACCGATGTCGGCGCTGCCGGATTGCGTGCAGCAGTGGTTCACGAACAACGGCCAGACCGAGGCGACCGGCGACGGCGGCATCTGGGGCCGCGGCGGCGTGACCTACGATCCGCTCAGCGACCGCATCTTCATCACGGCCGGCAACGGCATCTACGACGCCAACAACGGCGGGCATGACTGGAGCGATTCGGTGCTCGCGCTGCCGGCGGCGCTGGACGCGGCGTTGACCGCGCCGCTCGACAGCTACACGCCGGTCGACTACCAGCGCCTGATGTACTACGACTACGACCTGGGCGCGACCTCGCTGGCCTTGCTGCCGGCGCCCCCCGGCGCTGCATGGACGCATCTGGGCGTGCAGGCCGGCAAGGACAGCAACTTGCGCATCCTGGATCTGGATGACTTGAGCGGCCGCGGCGCGCCGGGCTTCACGGGCGGCGAGCTGTCGATCGGCAGCGCGGCGCAGTCCAACAACGTGATGGCGCAGCCACTCGCCTGGATCAATCCCGCCACCGGCGCGGTCATGCTGATCGTGACCAACAACTTCGGTATCGCGGCGAGCGAAGTCACGGTCGACGCGGCCAGCGGCAACGTACCGGCGCTGCGCCGTTCCGGCCCGCCGAACTGGATCAACGCCGGGACGCCGCTGCCCGGCAGCAAGACCAGTACCGGCGGCACGTCGCCGGTACTGGTCAACGACGTGCTGTACTACGCCGGCGCCAGCGGTGTGCTCGCGCTGGATCCCGCGACCGGCGCCACGCTGTGGCAGGACACCGCGATGGGCGCGGCCGACGCGAACACGCCGAGCAGTTTCCACAAGCAAAGCGTGATCGTCGTCAACGGCCGGCTCTATGTCGCCGACAACTACGCACGACTGTGGGCCTACGACCTCGGCGACGACGCCATTTTCATGGACGGATTCGAATGAACGCGTCTGTTAGACTTCAGCTCCCCGATTCGCTGCCCGAAGCGCACATGTCCGCACCGCTGCCGCGCCTTGACGAAGTCCGCATCGCCGTCATCGGACTCGGTTACGTCGGCCTGCCGCTGGCGGTGACGTTCGGGCGCAGGTACCCGACTACCGGCTTCGACATCAACGGCGCGCGCGTCAGCGAATTGCGCGCGGGACGCGACCACACGCTCGAGGTATCGGGCGAGGAACTCGCCTCGGCGTCGCGGTTGAAACTGGAGAACGATGTCGCGCGGCTGGACGGCTGCAACGTGTTCATCGCCACGGTGCCGACGCCGATCGACGAATTCAAGCGCCCGGACTTGCGTCCGCTCGAATCGGCCAGCGCCACGATCGGCGCGGCGATCAAGCGCGGCGGCGTGGCGATCTTCGAATCCACGGTTTATCCCGGCGCGACCGAGGAAATCTGCGTGCCGATCATCGAGCGCCACTCGGGGCTCAAGCACAATGTGGATTTCTATACCGGCTACAGCCCGGAACGCATCAATCCGGGCGACAACCAGCACAAGCTCGAAGGCATCGTCAAGATCACCTCCGGTTCCACGCCGGCCGCGGCGGACCTGGTCGACGCGCTGTACGCGAGCATCGTCAAGGCCGGCACGCACCGCGCGTCCAGCATTCGCGTGGCGGAGATGGCCAAGGTGATCGAGAACACGCAGCGCGACCTCAACATCGCGCTGATCAACGAAGTGGCAATGATCTGCCACAAGCTCGGCATCGATTCGCAGGAAGTGCTGACCGCCGCCGGCACGAAATGGAACTTCCTGCCGTTCCGCCCGGGGCTGGTCGGCGGCCACTGCATCGGCGTGGATCCGTATTACCTGACGCACAAGGCGCAGCAGATCGGCTACCACCCGGACGTGATTCTGTCGGGCCGACGCATCAACGACAGCATGGGCTCGCATGTCGCGCAGCGCGTGATCCGGCTGATGACCAAGCGCCGCGTGCATGCCGCGAATGCGCGTGTACTGATCCTCGGCCTTGCGTTCAAGGAAAACTGTCCCGACCTGCGCAACACGCGCGTGGTCGACGTGGTGAACGAATTCCGCCAGTACGACGCGCAGGTGTCGGTGTACGACCCATGGGTCGATGCGACCGAGGCGCAACGCGAGTACGGCTTGACGATGTTGCCGCAGCTCGTGCCGGACGCGTACGACGCGATCATCCTCGCGGTGGCGCACCGCCAGTTCGTCGAACTCGGCGCGAGCGGGATCCGCGCGCTGGGCACGCCCGAATGCGTCGTGTTCGACGTCAAGCAGGTGCTGCCGCGCGATGGTGCCGACGATCGCCTCTGATCGGCGACAATGCAAACCGGCGCGCGTGCGCCGCGGGTGGAGAAACGAATGCGAGTCCTGGTAACCGGTGCGGCGGGTTTCATCGGCGCGGCGCTCAGCGAACGACTGATGCAGCGCGGCGACGAAGTGCTCGGCCTGGACAACCTCAACAGCTACTACGATCCGGCGCTCAAGCAGGCGCGCCTGGCGCGGCTCACGCCGCATGCGAAGTTCCGCTTCGTCAAGGCCTCGCTCGAGGATCGCGCGGCCGTGGAGCAGGCGTTCGCGGAATTCCAGCCGCAACGCGTCGTCAACCTGGCCGCGCAGGCCGGCGTGCGCTATTCGCTGGAGAATCCGCGCGCCTACGTCGACAGCAACCTGGTCGGCTTCATCAACATCCTCGAAGCCTGCCGCCACGGCCGCATCGAACACCTGGTGTACGCCTCGTCGAGTTCGGTCTACGGCGCGAACCGCAAGCTGCCGTTCTCGGTGCGCGACGCGGTCGACCATCCGGTCAGCCTGTACGCGGCGACGAAGAAGGCGAACGAATTGATGGCGCACACGTATAGCCATCTATACGGCTTGGCCACGACGGGCCTGCGCTTCTTCACCGTGTACGGCCCGTGGGGTCGGCCGGACATGGCGCTGTTCCTGTTCACGCGCAAGATCCTCAGCAACGAGCCGATCGAGGTGTTCAACTTCGGCAAGCACACGCGCGACTTCACCTACGTCGACGACATCGTCGAGGGCGTGATCCGCAGTCTCGACCACGTCGCCACGCCGGACCCCGTGTTCGATCCGCTGACGCCGAACACCGGCACCTCGAGCGCGCCGTACCGCGTATACAACATCGGCAACCACCAGCCGGTCGAGCTGACCCGCTACATCGAGGTGATCGAACGTTGCCTTGGACGCAAGGCGGAAAAGATCATGAAGCCGCTGCAGCCCGGCGACGTGCCCGATACCTATGCCGATGTAACCGAGCTCATGCAGGACACCGGGTACTCGCCGTCGACGCCGGTCGAGGTCGGCGTACAACGGTTCGTCGACTGGTATCGCGACTATTACCGCGTGTGATTCAAAGCTGAACGGTGCTTAATTAACGCGCCACTTCAGTGCAACTATCCATCCGGCTGATCCGTCTATGAATTGTCACCGCAACCGCAGGGGGTGGCACGGTGGGCATCATCTGGAAGGGTGTCGACGGCGCACTCTACGATTTCTCAGAACATCCGCACGACAGCGACTGGGCCGAACTCGGCGGCGTATTCCTGTTCGCCGCGCGCCTGCCGGACGGCAATTGGAACCCGCTATACATCGCCAGCACGGACAACCTGGCGCAGCGCATCCGCAGCGATGAAAAGTGGCCGTGGGCCTTGCGGCTGGGGGCCACCGGCGTGCTGGCCTGCGCGGTGGCCGATGGCATGAAGCGGATCAAGCTGGTGGCGGAAATGATCGCGCGGCTCAAGCCGCCGCTCAACGACTACCCGCAGGAACTGGGCGACGCCGCACCGTTGCGGCGACTGCACGGTCGCCGCGCCTGAAGTCGCGCAGCTCGCGCCGTCTGGCGCGAGCCGCACTACCCTGCATCAGTCGCGCTCGCCGAAACGGCCTTCCTCGCCGAACTCCTTCTTGCCCTCGGCGCCGCTGCCAGCGCTTTCGTCCGGCGCGCCGGCCGGCACCGCGATTGGCTCGAGCTTGGCTGTCTTCAGCGTGTCGTTGGTCTTGGCCAGATCGTTCTGCTGGAAGTCGGCGAACTGCTTCTGCACGTCGTCGAGTTCGCGCTTGAGCGCATCAATGCGCGCCAGCTGGTAGTCCGCCGGCTTGCCGTCGTAGGACATGATCGCGCCGTACAGCTGGTCCATGTGCTCGCGCAGGCGCTCCTCGCCGGTGATCGCGCCGCCCTCCTTGGTCGCCACGATCTTCTTGCGGATCTCGTCGGCCTTGGCATTGAGCGCATCGAGCTGCTTGCGCGTGGCGTCGCCCTCGCCGAGTTTGTGCGCCGCTTCGTCCGCCTGCGCGCGCACGGCGTTGATCTTGAACACCAGATCGCTCATTTCGCCGAACAACGCGCTCACGCGCAGCGCCGCGTCATATTGCGCCTGGTGTTCGGCCGCGGTGTAGTTCGCGCGCCGATCAAGACCCACTTCGATCTTGGTCTCGAACACATCCTTGCCCTTGGTCATGCGCACCGTGTAGGTGCCGGGCGGCACGCGCGCGCCCTGCGTCGAATTGAACGCGACCTGCGCCGCCGGCGGCACGCGCGGCGGCTTGACCCGCATCGACCAGTACACGTGATTGACGCCGCGGCGCACGCTCGCCGGCACGGTGTCGATCAGGTTGCCCTTCGCATCGAGCACTTCGATCTTGAGCTTGCCGAACAGGTGCCGCGACTTCTGGTAGTACGCGATGTCGGCGCCGCCCTTCGGATTCGGTCCGGTGAACGCCGCGTCGCCGTCGACCCAGCCGCCGAATGCCGCGATGCGCTGCTGGATCGGCTTGACCGGCATGAAGGTCGCCTCGGTGTTCAGCAGCTTCGCATCGAGCGCGCGCAGCGGCGTGATGTCGTCGACGATCCAGATGCCGCGGCCGTGCGTGGCCAGCACCAGCGACGCGTCGCGATCCTGGATCGCCAGGTCACGCACCGCCACCGCCGGGAACTCGCCGCCCTTGAACTGCGCCCACTCGTTGCCACCGTCGATCGAGATCCACAAGCCGAACTCGGTGCCGGCGTAGAGCAGATTCGGCTTGACCGTATCCTGCTTGATCACGTGCGCGTAGCCGCGCAGCGTCTTCGTGTTCTTCGCGTCGACCAGTGCGGTCCAGGTCTTGCCGTAGTCGCTCGTCTTGTACACATACGGCGTCATGTCGCCGAAGGTGTGACGATCGAGCGTGACGAACGCGGTGCCGGCGTCGAAGTTGCTCGCCTGTACCCAGCTCACCCAGGAATTCTTCGGCGCCTTCAGGTTGGCGGTGACGTTCTGCCAGTTCTTGCCGCCGTCGCGCGTGACCTGCACGTTGCCGTCGTCGGTGCCGATCCAGATCAAGCCCGCCTGCTTCGGCGATTCGCTGATCGAGTAGATCGTGGTGTGCATCTCGGCCGCGGAGTTGTCGACGGTGATGCCGCCGGACTCCTCCTGCTTCTGCTTCTCCGGATCGTTCGTGGTCAGGTCCGGCGAGATGCGATCCCAGCTCTGGCCGTGATCGTGCGAGCGGAACAGGAATTGCGCGCCCATGTACAGCGTGCCCTTCTCGTGCGGCGACAACGCCATCGGCGTGTTCCAGTTCCAGCGCAGCTTCTCGTTGTAGTTCGCCTGCGGCTTGACGTCACGCGCATCGTGCGTCTTGCGGTTGACGCGGATGATGTAGCCGCCCTGCGTTTCGGCATACACGTAGTCCGGATCGGACGGATCCGAGTACATGAAGAAGCCGTCGCCGCCGCAGATGTTCTCCCATTGCCCGTTCGTGATGCCGCCCGGATAGGCCGAATCACCGATCCAGCAGGCGTTGTCCTGCAGGCCGCCGTAGACATGGAACGGATCCATGTCGTCGACGCTGACGTGATAGAACTGGGACACCGGCAGGTTGTTCTGCTTCCACCACTTGTTGCCGCCGTCGTACGACTGCCACAAGCCGCCGTCGTCGCCGGTGATCACATGCTTGGTGTTGCTCGGATCGATCCACACGATGTGATGATCGCCGTGCGTGCCGCCGCCCGAACCGGAGAAACTCTTGCCGCCGTCCAGGCTCTGGATCAAGCCGAGATCCGGCTTGAACAGGCGATCCGGATTGCTCGGATCGATGATCAGGTTGGCGAAATAAAACGGACGCCACACCATCATCTGGCTCTTGTCGCGCTTCTCCCAGGTCTTGCCGCCGTCATCCGAGCGATACAGTGCCGAGTCGACCGCCTCGATCACCGCGTAGACGATCTTCGAATCCGACGGCGCCACCGCGACGCCGATGCGACCGTAGGGCTTCTTCGGAAATCCCTTGTTCGCCGCGTCGGTGATTTCGGTCCACGAATGACCGCCGTCGCTGGAGCGGAACAGGCCGCTGGCCGACGGCGCGTCGGGGCCGTTGCCGCCGGAGCGGAACGTCCAGCCCTTGCGCCGGAAATCCCACAGCGAAGCGAAGATCGTCTTCGAGTCCTTCGGATCCAGGCTGATCGAGGCGCAACCGGTGGACAGGTTCGCACCCTTGAGCACCTGATCCCAATGCTTGCCACCGTCGGAGGTCTTGTACAGGCCGCGGTCCGGCGAATCGCTCCACAACTTGCCCGGCACGCACACGTACACCGTATCGCCCGCGTTCGGGTCGACGATGATCTTGGTGATGCGTTCGGAATTCGGCAGGCCCATGTTGGTCCAGGTCTCGCCCGCGTCGGTCGACTTGTAGATGCCGTCGCCGATCGACGTCGAGTTGCGCGTCCAGCCTTCGCCGGAACCGGCCCAGACGATATTCGGATGCGTCGGATCGATCGCCAGCGCGCCGATCGACTGCACGTTCTGCTTGTCGAACACCGGTTTGAACGTCGTGCCCGAGTCGGTCGACTTCCAGATGCCGCCGGAAGCGGCACCGACATAAACCAGCGTCTTGCCGTCTTTCTCCGGCATCGCCGCGAGCGCTGCGATGCGGCCGCTCATCGTGGCCGAGCCGATGTTGCGCGCGCCGAGGCCCGAGATGGCGCCGGCGTCGAAGTGCGCCTGCGCCGCGTCGCTCTTCGGCGCCGCAACCGCGGTGCTCGCCAGCGTCGCCGACAACGCGACAACCAGCAGCGTGCGCGCGGTGGCGAAAGTCGTAGTCATGTTCGTCGCGCTCATTTGCTCACCTTGGCCGCGGCCGGAAATGCGAATTGCTTGTCGTCCACGTCGACGTTCGCCTGCGCTTTTTCGATCGTGATCAACTGCTGGCCGTCGCCCTTGTTCTGCGTCGTGATCGAGAACGGGAAGTACACGCCGTCGACCTGCTCGTAGTCGCCGTAGTCGGTCGTGCTCTCGCTTTCGCTGCCGCGCACCTTGCGCTGCGCGACCATGCGGATCTCGAGATAGGCGTCCGGATCGAGGTATACGTACTCGACGTTGCCGCTCTTGAGCGACACCTTGAGCTTGTGCGCGAGCGTGCCGTCGACGTCCTCGGTGCCGAGGTATTCGATCTTGGCGCCGCGCGCCTGGTAGTTGATCAAGGAACCTGCGATCGCGGCGTCGTCGGCAAGCGACTTCGCATCGTCCTCCGACATGCGCTCGGGGTCCTTGCGTCCCTGGAACGGCGAGATCTGCCATGCCTCCTTGCCGTCCCACGCCTGCACCTGAGTCAGGCCCTGCACGGTGGCTTCGTTGCGCACCGCGTCCGGCGCCTTCTGGTACTGCACCAGAGTCAGATCAAACGTGCCGAAGCCGCCGACGAAGCGCAGCTTGCCTTCGGTCTTCAGGCTCTTGATCGCCTGGATCTTGTCGAGACCGCCGCGCGCGGCGGCATTTTTTGCGATCAATTCATCGACGCTGACGGCGCCGGCGTGACCGGCGACGAGCATACACGCGAGCGTGCACGCAAGTTTGGACATGCGCATGGGCAATTCTCCGCTGTGAGTCATCCGCTGCGGCGGATGGACGCCCGGCAGCTTACTCGCATCGGTCGCGAGAACGATAGGACGAAAGTCATACCGGGTTGCCGGACCGAGCACGGCTCGGCGCCGCGGCGCGCGCGATCGCTACGCGGCCGGCGGCCGGCGCAGCCGTTTCAAATCGGCGACCAGTCCCGCGTAGGTCGCCGCGTAGTCGCCGCCGATGCGGCTGCGCAGGACGAACGCCGGGTGCACCGTCGCCAGCGCCCAGCGCCCGTTCTCCAGCGCGAGCCAGGTGCCGCGCTGCTCTTGCAGCCGGAAGGCGCTGCCGAAGATCACGCGCGCGGCCAGTGCGCCGAGACAGACCAGGTATGGCGTCGCCACCAGCTCGAGTTCGTGCTGCAACCATTGCTGCGTGCACGCTTCGATTTCGGCGGCGTTGGCGCGCTTGTGCAAGCGGCGCTTGCCGCGCAATTCAAATTTGAAATGCTTGACGACATTGGTGACGTAGATGTCCTTGCGCGCCACGCCGGCGTCGGCGAGCGCCTGATCCAGCAGTTTGCCGGCCGGACCGACGAACGGATGTCCGGCGCGATCCTCCTGATCGCCGGCCTGCTCGCCGATGACGAGAAAGCGTGCCGCGGCGCTGCCTTCGCCGAATACCGTCTGCGTCGCCTTGCGCCACAGCGGGCACGCGCGGCATTCCATCGCCTCGGCGCGCAACACGTCGAGCGCGGCTTGACGCTCAGCCTTGGCGCGGCGCGGCATGCGATACGGCGCGCGGCGCGCGCTCGATGGCGCGTGCACGCGCGCGACACAGATGACGACTCAGCGCTGGTCCGGCGGTGGATTGTTGTGTGTGCACGCCTTGAATTCCGCCCACGTCAGCTTGCCGTCGTGGTCGAGGTCGCACTTGATGTAGTTCTTCGAGATGAACGGATCGCCGCTGACGTCGTCGTTCGACAGATAGCCCTTGGTGTTGCGATCCAGACTGGCGAAATACTGGCGCTGCCGCTTCGTGACCTTGTCGTCGCCGTCCATCTGCCGCGCCTGCGTGTCGGCGTTGTCGCGCATCTGCGTTTCGGTCGGCGGCGCGGAACCGGTCTGCGCCAGCGCGCCGCCGGCGCCGAGTGCGAGCGACAGAGCGATCAGGGTCAAACGAGTCTTGCTGTTCATGACGGTCTCCTTGCAATCAACGCAGAGGCAAACTGCAGGCAGCGGGCGGAAGCCTCTGCACTCCGCACGATGTGCACGGCGACGCCTTGGCTCAGGCGCGGCGGCGATGCGCGCGGCGCTGCGTGGCAGCGCGCTTGTGCCGCTTCGGCGCCGGCTTCTGCGCCAGGCTCTTTTTCAGCAGCGCAACGAAATCGACCACGTTGGTCGACGCTGGCGCCGCCTCATGCTCGTCTGCCTTGGCGTCGAGCTTGAGCGTGCCGTGCTTCTTGTCGACGCGCGTCTGCAGCAGCTTGCGCAGGCGCGCGCGGAACTCGTCCTTGTAGTCCTGCGGTTTCCACGCGCCGGCCATCGACTTGAGCAGATCCTCGGCCATGCGCAGCTCGGCGGCGCTGATCCGGTATTTCGACAGCGCGCCGGACGGAAACGAAAACTCACTCTGGGCGATGATCTCCTGCGGGAAGCGCAGCAGGTTCAGCACCAGCGCCGCATCCTGCGGCAGCACCATCGCAAGGTACTGGCGCGTGCGAATCACCACGCGCGCGATCGCGACCTTGCCGGTGCGGCGCAGCGCCTCGCGCAGCAGCACATAGCCCTTCTCGGCCTTCTTCGGCGGCACCAGGTAGTAGGGCTTCTCGAAATACATCGGGTCGATCTCCGTCGCATCGACGAACGTTTCGATGTCGACGCTTTCGGTCGCCTCCGGTGCGATCTTGCGCAATTCCTTTTCGTCCACCACGACGTAGTTGCCCTTGGCGTATTCGTATGCCTTGACGATTTCCTTCCACGGCACTTCCTCGCCGGTATCGGCGTTGACGCGCTCGTAGCGGATCGGCTTGCGGTTGCGCGCATCGAGCATGCGGAAGTGCAGGTCGACGCTGCGGGTGGCGGTATACAATTGTACCGGCACGTTGAGCAGGCCGAACGAGACCACGCCGTTCCATACCGGTCTTGCCATCGCGGCCTCCTCGAAGCGGGCTAGTGACGCTTGAAGTACTGCACTTCGCGCTCGTGCTTCTGCGCCGCCGCGCGCGTGCCGAACGTGCCGAGGTTGCGGCGCTTGCCAGTACGCGGATCGGTCTTGCGCGAATACAGCCGATAGCCGCCGCTCTTGAGCTTGCGGATCATGGCTCGGCCTGCCGGTGTGCGAACACGTCGAGCAGCAGCGGCAGCGTGGTCAACACGCCGACAGCAGTCAGCGTCCAACCGATGGCACGCCGCTGCGCAGGTTCGATCCGGTCAGCCACGACGAACGCCACGCCCGCGCCGAGCAGGCCGCGCGTCATCGCCACCAGGCCGAGTTCGGGCAACGAGATTTCAGTCTTCATGCGCGCTCCTTGACTGCGCGGCGCGCGCAACCGCTATCGCGCGCCGCGTCCGTTCATTGCAATCCCGGCGGCATGTTCTGCATGCACAGCGTGACTTCCGCCTGCGTGAGCTTGCCGTCCGCATTGGTATCGCAATGTTGGAAGTTGGTCGCCAGGAACTTGTGCGACGCCACGTCCGCGGTACTCAGATATCCCTTGTGGCCGCCATCGAGTTGCGTGAACACCTGCGCCGAGTTGTTCAGCGCGACGACTGGGGCGCCCGCGGCGCCGGGATTCACCGCCGGACCCGCAGCCGGATTCGTCGCGGGATTGCCGCCAGGATTCAGCGCCGGATTGCCGCCCGGATTCGTCGCCGCGGCACCGGCGGGATTAGCCGTCTGCCCGGCGATCGGCGTCGGCGGATTGCCGGCCGGATTCGGATTCGGGTTCGAGTTCGGATCGAACACCGGCGTGCTGCCCTGCGGTGCGACCGTGGTGCTGCTCGACGGCGCAACCGTACTGCTGGGTGCCACCGTATTGCTGGGAGCAACCGTGCTGTTGCTCGACGTCGCATTGCTCGAAGCGCTGCTCGGCTGTGCCGCCGCACCGCTCTGTCCGGTTTGCGCAAACGCTATCGACGCGCACAGCGTCGACAGCATCAGCGCAGCCATCTTGCCGCTGCGATGTGTCATGGCCTTGCTCCTTGATTTGAGTCCGAAGTGTGCGGGCCTTACAGGTGCGTGAACACGTAGATCAGCACCAGCAGACCGGCGGGAACTCCGAGCAGCCATGCGAGGAAGTACTTGCCCATAAATTTCTCCTTGATTTGGTGAGACGTCCGTTTTGTCGCGTCGTCGCCGCGTGGTCCGCGGATTCAACGCCCGGGGTTTGTGCAAGCGTCGTGCCGCGAGGGCAAAATCGCGGCGCAGTCGGCGTCTGCGTCGGCCTGCGTGCCGCTGACTGGCCGCGCCCGGTGCAAATTGCATCGGCGTCGCGGCGCAAACTTGCAAACCGCGCGAGGCCGTTGCGTGCGCATCGCACGCGCACGCGCTCGTCGCCTGCAAACGCGCTGGCACAGTTGCTGCTCCAGTTGTCGAACCCCCACGCAGAACACGCATGTCCAGCCAGATCGAACATCGCAGCGGCGGCGCGC
>Ga0157378_10000085_pt1 | contig 87651 bp, 72 predicted proteins | sample M65metaG_FD_115309 | JGI IMG/M metagenome (GOLD analysis project Ga0157378, IMG submission 115309) | Miscanthus rhizosphere microbial communities from Kellogg Biological Station, Michigan, USA - M6-5 metaG | ecosystem: Host-associated > Plants > Roots > Rhizosphere > Soil | place: USA: Michigan...
GATCGATGTGTCCAATCGTCCCTACGTTTACGTGCGGCTTTGTGCGCTCAAATTTCTCTTTTGCCATAATCTCGTCTTCCTCAGTCCTTAGCTATTCGCTCTTCAGCTCTTAGCCTAAAACCTTGACATCCTGAAGGGGCCTCAGCCACCGAAGGACCTGTACATTTCAGTAGTACTGGTAGATCTTCTGGAACTTCGCACGAAGTTCCGCCGAAACATCTTCAATCTTGAATAGATAAAACTCTTTCAACTGTCCCTGGTCGGTTACGGTCAGACTGGAATACAAAGCCTGGGCGTTCTCCCCCTTGGCTATAGCACCCTCGATCTGCTCGAATACTCCCTTTGCCAGGATCAATTCAAAATCGCGAATCCGAATGCCGGCGCTTGAGACTCGCTTCAAGAACTTCTGAACATTCTCACGAGAAAAGGCGGTTGTCACCGCGCTTTTCAAATCGCCGAATTCCTTTTCCTTCTCAACCTTGATCGCAGCCTGGTCGAATGCCATCCCTACCCGTCCCTCAGATCCCTCGCTTCGCTCGGGATTTTTCTAGCGGGCTCCAAACGCCCGCTAAACGACCCAAAATGGAGCGGGAGACGGGAATCGAACCCGCGACCAACAGCTTGGAAGGCTGTGACTCTACCACTGAGTTACTCCCGCATTCCTACTGCTGCCTTCCCCGCAATCTTTTGGGACTCGGTGGCGGGTTCACACTCGCCGAGCACCTCGATTTGGAAGGCTGCGACTCCACCACCGAGCTACTCCCCCGCACGGCCAAGCTCCCAGCTACCAGCTCCTTCGCCATTCAGCCAGCCGAAGCTTGTGCCCTTCCCGATTCTGGAGCCGATGACCAGGATTGAACTGGTGACCTCTCCCTTACCAAGGGAGTGCTCTACCAACTGAGCTACATCGGCTAAACCCGGCCGTCAGCCCCCGGCGAACGGCGCTACTCACTTCCGCTTTCATCACCCGAGTGCAAGAAATCCTTGCGTCGAACCCAGGTCTTCACCGCAAACATGGCCAAAATGGCCAATGTCCCGAAGCGGAACCGCTGATCCTGCAACGTCGCCAGCGCCAAAACAGCCAGCGCGACGTAGGCGGTGAACGCGATTGCCAATCTCTTGGTCACAACCAAAACTGGTGCACAGGGGAGGATTCGAACCTCCGTACCTCGCTAGGAGGAACAGATTTACAGTCTGTCGGCTTTAACCACTCACCCACCTGTGCAATTTCAAAGGCGAGCGTTGAGCAGCCAGCGCCGAGCAATCCTTGCCTGCTTCGCTCACAGCTCATTGCTCACGGCTCGAAGCTAATCCGGACACGCCGCGACCATCTCCTGCGATTTACGCGACCGCCATCTGGGGATCAGAAACGCGCGTGAGAACTTATCCGCGCTAACATCTCATCTGGGAATTCCCTTATGGAGTGCTGATGGAAGCTGTCCGCAGCTTGCAAATCAACCCTGACGCCCGCCGAAACCAGAGATCCTTGTCTTCGCTCAGGATTTCGGCTGTTGGCTCCCGTTCCTCCCGGCCTTGCCGGGACTCACCGGGGCCAACCCCAAAGCGCCTCAATCTGGAGCTGGCGAAGGGATTTGAACCCCCGACCCTCTGATTACAAATCAGATGCTCTACCAGCTGAGCTACGCCAGCAGTCAAGAGTCAACTGCCTAAGCTCGACTCTCACACTAATCCCTTCGTATTCAACGGGACAATTATAGAAGTTATCACAGGTGGAATTTGAGGTGCAAGGGCATCCTGGCCTGGCCCTGGGCTGTATCTCAGCGTGTCTCTCGACTGTACGGGTGAGAACGCCTGAAGCCTGCTTGGGTGCTATCATTCTAACCCATCTCGGAATGCGACTTCGTCGAAGACTCCCTATTCTAATCGGACTGCTGGCGGTCCTTGCGGCAATCGCCGTGGTGGTTTTTCTGCGGAAGCATGCCCCGCCCGAAGCTGCCCGCCTCCTGCCCGGCGCCGACGGTTTCGCATACATCAACCTGCAATGGATGAGGCGGACAGAAGTAGGCAGCCATGCCAAGCCGGTTCAGCATGATCCGGAATACGAAAGATTCATCCAGGAAACTGGGTTCGATTTTGAGCGCGATCTAGCTCAAGCGGCCATCGCCATCCACTACGCAAGTCCGGCTACCGGGCAAGAGACCAGATACTCCGAGGTCATTGTGGCGCGCCTGAACGGGAATAAATTGCGGGACTATTTGAAGAGGGTGGCCTCCTCGGTTGAGAACTACGAGCACGTCGATATCTACAGCATCCCGGTTGGAGAACACACCTTCCGCATCGCCGTTCTTGGGGTTGAATTCTGCGCACCGCATGTGTGCACGATGGTAGCCGGTTCCAACCATCCCGACCTCGACGTCCTTCACGGAATGATTCACCGCTCGCACAAGATGGCGTCCCCGTTTGCCGGACCCGCGCTCCTGCGCCAGTTCTACAAGCACGTTCCGCAGCTTCCCCTCCCCAGCTTGGGATGGGCTATTTTTCGGGTGAACCCATCGACAACCGCCCCAAACATCCCGCTGGCACTCCCCGCACCTGCAACCCTCGTGGCTTCCGTGCAATACCTGGGCGATGTCCACTTCCGTGCCGAAGCTTTCACCAAAGACGACACCGCCGCCCAGCAGCTAAGCCTGCAGGCGAGTACTTTTCTGAGAATCTTCGAGTCGGCAGAGGTCTCGGTTTCCGGACAACAGGGCGATGCGGACTTTGACAAAGTCATGAAAAGCATTCAGGTCGAACAGAAAAGCGAGCGTGTGGTTCTGACTGCGAAAGTTCCTTCCGAGCTGGTTCGCAAGTTGGTTGCCGAAGCCCCTTTAGGATTGGCTCCGAGCGGCGCGGGCAAGTGACGCCAGTCCAGGGTGGGGCGGACCCGAAGTTGTGGCCCTGCGTAACAAAAAGGGGAGAACCGCCGCAACGCCGTAGACAGGTACAATGACTTTGCATGCATGACGTAGGAATTCCGGCCGCTTTTTTGGCGGGCCTAGTATCTTTTCTCTCACCGTGCGTATTGCCGCTGGTGCCCGGATACGTGTCCCTCATCTTGGGAGTGGGCATTGAAGAGCTGAAAGCACAAGAAACCGCCTTGCTTCGCAAGGTCATGCTCAACTCAATCGCATTTGTTTTGGGTTTCAGCCTGGTTTTTGTCACACTGGGGGCGCTCTCGACCGAAGTTGGCCGGCTTGCTGTGGAGTACAAATCCACTCTCGCCCGAGTTGCGGGAGTGCTGGTCATCGTTTTCGGACTACATCTAACCGGCATCTTACGGATTAAGGCGCTCTACGCCGACAAACGCCTCCACAACGTCAAAGGCGGGAATACGCCGTGGGGTGCTTTCGTGATCGGGTTCGCATTCGCTTTTGGCTGGACGCCCTGCGTCGGGCCCATCCTGTCGGGAATTCTGTTGATCGCGGCAGCGCAAAACTCAGTGGCCAAGGGAATCCTGCTCCTCATTGTCTATTCCCTGGGCCTGGCAGTACCCTTTTTGTTAACGGCACTCGGAATTGAACGGTTCATGAAGTTTTATGTGGGATTCCGCCGCCACATGCACGTGGTGGAAGTTGCCAGCGGTGTACTGCTGATCGTCTTAGGCACGCTTCTAATATTTGGGAAATTCACGCTGCTATCGCGCTATTTCTCATTCCTGAATCGGTTCGTTCTGTAAAGGAGATTTGTGAAGCGAGATCCGGTTATTCTCATCGTCATCGCGGTTGTCGTGTCGCTGATGCTGGTATTCGGCATTCAGAAGACGCGTCATACAAATCCGCCCAATGCCGGAAAGTTGCAAGGGCAACTTGCTCCTGACTTTTCTCTTGCCTCACTTGACGGCAAGACCTTGAAGCTCTCCGACTTCAAAGGGAAAGCTGTTTTGCTGAATTTCTGGGCGACGTGGTGTGAACCATGCAAGATCGAGATGCCTTGGTTTGTGCAGCTGCAGCAGCAGTATGGACCGCAAGGGTTGCAGGTGCTTGGTGTCGCCATGGACGACACCGATCCCAAGGACATTAAGGAGTTTGCCGAAAAAATGGGCGTCAATTACCCGATCGTGGTCGGAAAAGAAGCGGTGGGAGACCAATACGGCGGCATTCCGTATCTGCCTTCTACGTTCTACATTGACCGGGACGGCAAAGTTGTCGATCGGGTTTTCGGATTGGTTAGTCGCTCCGAGATCGAAGACAACATTAAGAAGGCTTTGTCAGCATCGGGGCAGGTGGCTGAGAAGTGAGGGCCCGTAGCATTTTCGGAGCATCTCTTCTAACGCTGGTCCTGGCGATGGCAGCGTCGCCGCAGGAGTTCGGCAAACGCCAGCCTACCATCGTGTACAACCCCCCAGAATTGACGTCTATTCATCGCGGACACTTGGGCGGCGTAGTGCTGCACTTCCGGATCCCCAGCGGATACCACATCAACTCCAACCAGCCCAAGCAGGACTACCTGAAAAAAACTGAACTCAAGGTGGACGCACCAACTGACATCGCGATTGCCGGAGTCACCTATCCGGCGGGCGAGGATCGCAGCTTTCCTTTTGATCCAAACGAGAAGTTGAACGTCTATACAGGGGACTTCGCGCTCAAGGTGCTGGTGCGGCCTTTAGGAAGCGTGGTGCCCGCGAAGTACGCCGTCCATGGGATGCTGAAATACCAGGCCTGCGACAACGCTGCCTGCTATCCACCAAAGCAGTTGCCGGTCAGCTTCGAGATTAAGGTTCTGAAGTCCACAGCTCAGAGCGTACATCACAATCCCCCGCAAAGTCCGCACGCGCACAAGTGATGCTCGCGACCGGCGGGTGCCGGTGCCTAGTGCGCTAGCGGCACAGCAGTCGCCAGTTGTTCGACTGCTTTCAATCGCGACGCGGTCTTTTTCTTCCCGAGCGCACACATGACGGCAAACAGGCTGGGTGCGACGCCTTGCCCGGTGAGTGCGACCCGTGCGCCATTAATCAATGCGCCTGCTTTCACATTCTTCTCAACAGCGAAGTCCCGCAGCACGCGTTCGGTTTCCTGCTCGGTGAAGTTGGTGAGATCTTGGTAACGCTGGCCGAGTTCGACCAGTAAATGGCGAACACTTGCGTCCTTAAGGAATTTGTCGAAGGCTGCCGGATCAGCATGAAAATCGTCTACGAAGAAGGCGCGGAACGATCCTGCAAAATCGTGCAGACTGCGCGCACGGGGCTTGAGCAGCTCAATGGTGGACAGCAGGCGGGCACGGTCCTCAACCGGCGGTTTCATTCCCGCCGTTTGCCATTCTTCCGCAATGAAGGGAAGCAAGCGTTCGGGGGAATAGGCACGAATGTACTCGGTGTTGAACCAGTCGAGCTTTCCTCGATCGAAAACGGCGTTGGATCGTGAAATCGCGTCGAGTTCAAAAAGCCGAACCAGTTCGGAATCGTTCAGCAGTTCCGCAGAACCCTCAGGCGGAGTCCATCCGAGCAATGCGAGGAAATTGCGGAATGCCTCAGGAACGATGCCCTCTTCGCGGTACGCCATCACGCTTGTAGCCCCGTGGCGTTTACTCAATCGGGTCTTGTCGGGTCCCAGAATGAGGGGCACGTGGGCGAAGATCGGCAGCGGCGCGGCGAGCGCCTGGTAAAGCAAAACTTGTTTGGGGGTATTTGAAATGTGATCTGCGCCACGAATGATGTGAGTGACGCCTAGATCGATGTCGTCGGCCACGACACTCAGGTGATATGTCGGATTGCCGTCGGAACGTAGGAGAACAAAATCTTCCAACTCTGAGTTGGCGAATTCGACCCTCTCGAGAACCGCGTCCTCGAATGCCGTGCTTCCTCCTTGCGGAATTGCGAAGCGCAATGCCGCCGGCTCGCCGGCATTCTTCCTGTGCAGGGCCTCCGACGCGGGGATCAAACGACACGTTCCCTCATAACGCGGGGGGCGTTTTTCCGCCGCGGCAAGGGCTCGCCGTTTCTCCAGCTCTTCCTTGCTGCAAAAACAGTAGTAGGCAGCGCCGGCTTCGAGCAGCTTTCGAGCGGCTGCGCGGTACAGATGAGTTCTTTGGGTCTGATAATAAGGACCTTCATCCCAGTGAATTCCGAGCCAAGCGAGGCCCTGGAGGATGCCTTCGACCATCTCGGGGGTGGAACGCTCTAAGTCGGTATCCTCGATCCGGAGTATCAAAGTTCCCCCAAAATGACGCGCGAAGAGCCAGTTGAACAGGGCGGTGCGCGCGCCCCCGACGTGTAGATATCCGGTGGGAGAGGGGGCAAAGCGCACGCGAGGCTTGGGTCGGGTTTCTGGATTTCCCTGCATTTCTAAGAGGAACTGGGGTTAGCAAGCGTCCTTAGGTAACCATTTGGGATGTTACGGGCGCCAATTCCGGAGCGTCAAGCCAGGCCTCCCGATACCCTAGTAACGTTCTCGCCTCCAGAACACTATTGTTTCAGCATCGAACCTGTGGAAACATAGGTTTAGCGTTTCCCCGCGGAAGGACCGAGGCTCACACATCACGCCGCCTCATGAATAATTCAATCACAGCCAGCCTTGTCCTCCCCGGAGTGGTGCCACTCCTGCTTTTTCTGCTCTTCACGTACCTCTACGTTCAGAGCCTGCAACCCTATTTCCGCGCCTGGCAGATGGCCTGGGCTGCCTATACACTCCACTTCGGGCTCGATGTATGGTCGAAGATCTCAAGCGCCAACCGCCCCCTGGAATTGATCGCTTCCCTGCTGCTGGTGGCCATGTCGCTGTGCATTCTGGTATCGACTCGGCTTACCAGACGCATGACCAGTTCGGAGCGAGCCGAGGCTCTACGCCCGCGGTGGTACGAGTTGCTGGTCGCGGCAGCCGGTATTGGTCTTTCGCTGTGGGACTTCCTCTCCCGCGGTTTGCTCACGCTGGGGAATCCACACCTGCATCTTGAGATTGGCATTGCCGCCATACTCACCTACAGCTCGTTCCACTTTTATCTCGCGGCCCAGAGAAGAAGTTCTCCGGCGTTCTACCTGCTTTGCCTCTCGCTTGCGTTGTGGGCGGTATGGATGCTCTTGGGTCAGTATCGCCCCGGATTCTCAGAGTTTTTTGGAGTCTCCGGACAACTCGGTCCCATTCCCCAGATGTTGCTTGGCATCGCCATGTTGATGGTATTGTTCGAAAACGAACGGAATGCCGTACAGGAAAACGCGCTGGCATTTTCGACGCTGGGAGTCGATCCCATGCGGCTGCTTGCCGCGGCTGATCTGGGACCAGCGATGCAGGATGTCCTGGACCGGCTGGTGGTGCCACTGCCAGCAAACCGCGCTGCGATTTGCATCTCGGAGCGTTGGCGCTCGGTCTTGCCCTCGGTTCAGCTGGGCTTTTCTCCAGAATTCACATCCACGCTGGACACCAGTGGCGCCGGCGAATACGTCTGCGAACTAGCGTACCGGCGGGGTGGGTTCGTCACATTCCGCAACATCGCCGAAATGCCGGAGCCGCTTCCGGTTTTCCCAGGCGGCCGATTCGAACAGTTTCGCAAGACCATGGCCGCCGAGAACATTCGCAACATCACCGCCGTCAGCCTGCAAACGCGTGAACACAATTTCGGTGTCCTGCTATTTCCGCATGCAGAACGCCAACTGTTCGGCGCCTCCAATTTGCGGTTGCTGATTGGTCTGGCGCTGCAGATCGGGCTAACCCTCGAAAACTACGTCGTAATGCACGACGCCCAGCGCCGCACCAAGGAATACCAACTCCTGACCCAGATCGGCCAGGCCATCAGTTCCCGCCTGGACCAGCAGGAAGTTTTGCGCACCGTCCAAAAGGAACTGGGGCAGATTTTCGACACCTCAAATTTCTACGTCGCCTTCCAAGAGGGTGACGAGATTGTGTTCCATCTGGAAGTCGAAGCCGGTCAAGTTCTTCCTCGGAGAAAGCGGAAAGTGGCAAATGGGTTGACGGAATACATTCTACGAACCGGTCAGCCCTTACTGATTCGTGCCGATCTCGAGCGTGCGCGGGAGCGGTTGGGAGTCACGTTCAAGTCGAACCGCCCGGCTAAATCGTTTTGCGGTGTCCCTATCCTGGTCAATGGGCGATCTTCGGGGGTCATGGTTGCCCTCAGCACCGAACGCGAACATGTGTTTCAGCAACGAGACCTGGATGTGATCAAGACCGCAGCGGGGCAAGTCTCGGTGGCAATCGAGAACGCACGCCTTTTCGGGGAAGAGCAGCGCCGCTCGCGCCAGTTCGCGTTTCTGAACAGCGTCTCTAAGACCGCAATCTCCAGCGAAGATGCCGAACAAATGCTGGCCGAGATTGTGGGACACATCCAGAAGAACTTCCGCTTCGATCACATCGGTATCGGCATCCTGGACTATGCCACGAAGGAGATTGAAATCCGCGCCGAGGCCGGTACGACGGCGCACGAAAAAGGCACCAAGATCCCCGTTTCTTCCGGGATTGTGGGGAGAGTGGCACGCTCGGGTGAAACCGCACTGGTTCATACCGGAGCGGACGGCCAAACCCGTGGGCTGCTAACTTCGTCTCGCACCGTACTCTGCATTCCAATTACCTACGGTGAATCGACGCTGGGAGTTCTGAACGTCGAAAGCGAGCAGGAGAATGCATTCTCGACGGAAGATCAGCTGATCATGAATACGCTGGCGGACCTGCTGGCTACCGCCCTGCACAACTCCTTCGTATTCCAGAAACTGCAACAACAGTCCATCACCGACGGGCTTACCAGCATTAAGACCCGCAGGTTCTTCTGGGAGTCCCTGGCCGCGGAATGGAAGCGCGCTTCCCGCTCGGGTCGTCCATTTTCGGTGGTGCTGGTTGATCTTGACAAGTTCAAAGAGGTCAACGACAACTTCGGCCACATGGAGGGCGATTTGGTTTTGGCCCGCGTCGGCCGACTCCTCGAACAGAAATGCCGGCAATCCAACGTCGTGGCCCGCTACGGGGGCGATGAGTTCGTAATCCTAATGCCGGAAACCGGGGTGGAACAGGCGCAGATTCTAGCAGAACGGCTGCGTCTGTGGTTGGCAACCGATCCCATGTTGAGCGAACACCACATCACCGGAAGCTTCGGCGTGGCCACATTCCCGCTTCACGGTTTCTCCGCCGAAGACATCATTCGCGTCGCCGACGCTGGCATGTATGTCTCAAAGCGTGCCGGAGGGGATCGAGTATCAACCTCCGAAGAGTACGGGGCGGACCAAGCTGTGTCGGCACAACGCCAAATGGTTTCCGGATATGTGGAAGGATTTCTTCAGCGCGAGCGCACTGGGCCGGAACAGGTTGGCGAACTCGTCGGGACCTTGCGCAAGCTCTCCTCAGGCACGGAGCAGAAGAACTTGCCCTTGCTGCGCGATTCGATCGAAGCCCTGACGCGGGCCGCCGAATCGAGGGAACTCAATGCTGCCGGACACGGCGAAGCTGTCGGCCAATATTGCGAGATGATCGGGCGGGCACTGGGGCTGTCTCCGGAAGAAGGGCGCGAGCTTGCCTTCGCTGGCCGCGTGCACGACGTGGGCAAGATCTTCATTCCTGAACGCATACTCAATCACGAGGGGCCCGTTCCGGAAGATGAATTCCACTACTTGCGAATGCATCCTCGCGTTGGAGCCGAGATCCTCAGCACCTTGCCCAACAGCGAGCGCATACAAAAGGCAGTCGCTTATCATCATGAGCGCGTCGATGGAAACGGCTATCCCGAGGGCCTGAAAGGTGAAGACATACCGCTCTGGGCGAGAATCTTGGCCGTGGCCGACGGATATGTAAACCTGACAACGGATCACTCCCTTTCCCCCGGCAAAAACCGGGAACAGGCGGTCGCCGAACTCGAAAAGCAAAGCGGTACCAAGTACGATGGCATGCTGGTTCGGGTCCTAGCGAGGGAGTTGAAGACCGAGCGCAGCCTTCTGATTTGACCGCGCACTAAGGAAGGCCACGGATCATAAAAGCAGAAGTCCGCGTGGGCTCTTTCCGGACGTAATCTGGACAATCACGAACGTTTGTGACACCCTCTCCTCAGGACCGAACAGAGTGGTTTCCTTCAGCTCTACGGCACAACAATTAGCTGTTTTGAACTGGAATACACTCCCCAATCAACCTTAAAGGTAATCTCAAGCTGAACTGGCATCTTCATGTCGGGAACTTTTGAACTCACAATCCGGCCGCGCAGGGGATGGCAAGCTGTTGATCTAAAAGAGGCTTACCTCTACAGTGAGCTGCTTCTGTTTCTGATTTGGCGGGACATCAAGATCAGGTACCGGCAGACCTTGCTCGGGGGGCTGTGGGCGGTGTTGCAGCCTTTCATGGCGATGACCATCTTCGCCTTCGTCTTCAACCGGCTCGCCCATGTCCAAAGTGACGGACCACCATACAAGCTGTTTGCCTTTGCCGGCCTCGCACCCTGGACCTTCTTCTCGACGGCCGTGACTCAGTCGAGCAACAGCCTGCTGGCGAACCAGCAATTGGTGTCGAAGATCTACTTCCCGCGCATTTTTATCCCACTCGGTGCGATCTTCGCGTTACTCGTGGACCTGATCTTGTCCTTAGGCCTGCTGGCAGTATTGATGATCTATTACCGATGGGCGCTGACGCCGGCCGTGATATGGCTTCCCCTATTCATGGCTTCCGCCGTGCTAGCCGCCGCAGGGACCGGCTTGGTTCTGTCGGCGTTAAATGTGCGCTTTCGGGACGTGAAATACGTGGTTCCCTTCATGATCCAGATGGGACTGTTCCTGACCCCCGTGATTTATCCGGCACACTATGTTCCCGCCCGTTGGCAGCTGGTGATGGGGTTGAATCCGATGACAGGGGTGGTGATCGGTTTCCGGCATGCGCTACTGGGAACTCCGATCTCCTGGGACGTGGCCGGAGTTTCGCTGACAACTTGTGTGCTCCTGTTTGTCGTGGGACTTTTCGTCTTCCGCCGCCTTGAGACTGAATTCGCCGACATTTTGTGATGAAACCGATCCTTGAAATCCGGGGAGTCTCCAAGCAGTACAAGTTGGGCGTTCGCCGCGGTCCGAAAATGGACAACGTGCGGGAACTGCTAGGGCGAAGCCTTGCCTCTGTGGTCGGCCGGCAACGAAAGCGGGGGGACGATGAACCCGTGCCCACAGGGAACTTCTGGGCGCTCAAGGATGTGACCTTCAATGTGGCCCCAGGCGATGTGATCGGCATCATCGGACGCAATGGCGCGGGGAAAAGCACGCTGCTGAAGATCTTGTCCCGGATCACCAGCCCAACCTCGGGCGAAGTCAAGGTCATGGGCCGTATGGCGAGCCTGCTTGAAGTTGGTACCGGGTTCCACCCTGAACTTACCGGCCGGGAAAACATTTTTCTCAACGGCGCCATCCTCGGAATGCGCAGAGCGGAGATCACGCGCCGCTTCGAGGAAATCGTCGCCTTCGCCGAGATTCATCAGTTTCTCGAAACTCCCGTGAAACACTATTCAAGCGGCATGTACGTTCGCTTGGCCTTTGCAGTCGCCGCACATCTTGATCCCGAGATCCTCATCGTTGACGAGGTCCTGGCGGTCGGAGATATGGCGTTCCAGAAAAAGTGCCTGGGGAAAATGGGAGAAGTGAGCCGCAGCGGACGCACCGTCCTGTTCGTGTCTCATAACATGCCGGCGGTAGAGAATCTTTGCTCCCGCGCCGTTGTGCTGCACCAAGGGGTGCTCGAATTCGATGGCGCCCCGAAGGAAGCGATCCAGCACTATTTGAATACCCTCTCGTCCCAAGCGGGAAAAGGACATGTTATCGAACTCGACAACGTTGGGTCGCGCCGGGTCGAGGTGGCTCCATTGTTGAAAAGGATGGAGTTCCTGACCGACAGAGATCAGCCGCTCATCGAAGGCGTTCCCATTGGCGGCAGGTTGAAAATTCGGGTTCACTTCGACCTTCCCAAACCGACCGACACATTCGATATTGGCCTCGGTTTCGACAACATTTATGGCCAGCGGATTTTCACCGCCCACAGCACCTTTCAACCGGAACGGGTTTTGACTCCGCATGTCGGACCTCAGGTTTACACTTGCGAGATTCCGAGTTTCACGCTCATGCCCGGAGAGTATTCAGTGAAGGTGTGGCTCGACTTGAAACGCGTGCAAGCCGACGCGATAGAAGACGCGGCCAAGATCACGGTCCTCGAATCCGATTTTTATGGCACGGGGAAGGTACCGTGGAATGGTACGTTTGTTCTCGGACACCGCTGGTATCTAGAGCAGGCTGCCGATGCGCAACGGTAAGAATGGGGCGGCGGCGTTACGGCCTGGGTTCGACGGCCAAAATGACATTTTATTTGTAGTGAACATTTTGTTCGGGGCGGCCCCGCGGCCCGAATGTGATCAGGGGATGTTCATGAAGTCTCAGGGAAAATCTCCATCACGAGCGGTAGCACCAGTTGGTGAGCAGCTCCTGAATTTTGACAATCCTGCGCCTGCACCCGCATCTTTGACCGCCATCGGTTTTTTCTTGAACCCTCTGCGTTTTTCTGGGATGGCTCGAGCCTGGGCAAGCCCGCTTCGAAACGGCGGGGCTTCCTCGCTCCAGTCAACTTGGTCCGAATCTTACGAGAAAGCCCATGTCTAGTTTCCGCTCTGCAATCACATCTCTGTGGTTTCGGCTGATGAGCCTCGCCATTGTTGGCATACTGTTTGCCTATGCCGTGTTCCTCGCAAAGAACCGAATTCAGGGTTGGACCTTCTATCTGACCACCTCGGAAGTGGGTTTCGAAGTTCTCGTGCGGCTGCTTTTTGCAGCCATCGTGGCCATGGTACTCGGCACGATGGTTACGGCTCTTCTCACCCCTCTTGTTGGATTCTTTGCATCATCGCGCGAGCGGGTCGTGCTATGGATCACGAATATCGCCGTAGCCGCTGTGATCTTCATCGATTCCAGGTACGCACTTGCCATGCTGTTGAAGGGATCCGGGCGAAGCGGACGCTTCATGACGGCAGCATTCGCCGCCCATTTTCTCTTCTTCGCGCTAGCTCTTTTGCTTCCGTCGCTGCGACGGTGGTTGCTCTCCAGTCTGGACGATTTTCTCGGCGCCAAAATGACCCGGCGCGTGGCGCTCGGCGTGGTGATTACAACCCTAGTTGTCATCGCCGTGGAATTCTTGATCCATCCCTCCGGTCGATCTGTCACAGCGGCTCAGGTTGAGCAGCGGCCGAAGTCGAACATCGTTCTGATCTCTTTTGACGCATTTAGCGCAGAAGAGATGTCGCTTTATGGCTATCAGAAACCGACCACCCCGAACCTGGATGCGTTTGCAAAGAACGCTACCGTGTTCAGCAACTTTTACTCCGGCTCCACGTTTACAACCCCGTGCATCGGGGTGATGCTAACCGGGGCCTATCCTTCGGAAAACGGTGTGTATGGCCTTGCCGGCCAGGTGCCTGCAGCTCATGCCGACCATAGTTTGCCCGAGGTCATGCGCGCGGCCGGATATTCGACCGGTGGATTTCTGAGCAACCCCTGGGCCTACTATTTGGCGAAAAGCTTAAAAGGCGGGTTCGAAGTACTCCCTGAGCCCATCTTTCATCACGGCGGAGTACAGCACGTCTGGAACCTGACGAGACCCCTTCACCAGGATTCGCGGATTGGCAGCCGCATCGCAGAGTACTTCGATTTGGAAGACCAGTGGAGGTCGTGGCAGGGCAAGGGGGAGAGTCCCGCGTTCCGTATGCGTCCGAACGTGACCTTTGCGGAAGCGAGCCAGGTGCTCAATCAACTATCCGACGGATTCTTTTTGTGGGTCCATGTCATAGCTCCCCATCATCCCTACCTTCCGGACACCTCAGAGCAAGGCCGCTTGATCCCTGAAACGGAAGTACAGAGTTTCAAAGAAGAGCCGTGGGCTCTTTGGAAGCCTCACTATGAACCCGAAATCCAGCCGCAGGTGGACCGACGACGCCTTGCCTATGACGAGTTCATTATGAGCACCGATCGTGCGTTTGGGGCTTTCATCGCCGATCTGGAGAAAAGTGGACGCCTGCACAACACCACCGTCATCGTTTCCGCTGATCATGGAGAAAGTTTCGAGGGGGGCATCTACCAGCATCAAACCGCAGATTTGACCCGACCGGTGATTCACATCCCGCTCATCATCAAGATCCCGGATCAACAGTCAGGCCGGATGGTTTCCTATCCCGCAGATCAAACCGCTTTGGCCCCAACCATTCTTGAGATCGCTGGTCAGCAGAAGCCAGGTTGGATGCATGGAGAATCACTGGTGCCATTGCTGCGGGATGATACCAAGCCCCAGGGGAAAGGATTGGCCTTTACGCAATATCTCGAGAAGAACAGCCTATTCAGGCCGCTGCACCATGGCACCCTGGGCGTCATTGACGATCGCTACGAGTACGTGTTCTATCTCGACACCGAGAAAGGCGAGCTGCGGCCTCTGAACGAGGCACAGGCCTGGAATGTCGATCGCAGCGCAGAAGAGCCAGCGCGGGCAGAGGCCTTGCGCGCCGCGCTGCACGCAAGGTTCCCTGAAATAGTGCCAGCCAAATGAGTCGGCAAAAGTTAGTTCGTGTCGCTCCGGTTCTGTTGTTGGACGCAGCCGGTGGAATTGGAGTCAGGCACTTTCGAAACAGGAAGCGCGAATACTGTCCTTGAGGAGGGTTGCAGTCCAGGATTTTTCAGATCATCCCTGTTCCCGCGTTGCGAACTGCCTTCGCGGAGTGCTCGGAGAGGGCACTTCGAAGTTTAGGGTCTTCGCCACCAGGTACAAGGGCCGGTCTTTCGACTGTTCATAGAGTTTGCCCACATACTCTCCAAGCACTCCGATGCTGATCAGCAGCGTTCCGCCGATTACGCAAAGAGTGACGATCAGAGAAGTCCAACCGGTGACGGTATACCAATGAAATAGGTGTGCGAGTATGGCACGTGCGGCTTCGATCAACCCGAATAGCGTTACCATCAGCCCCATAAAGGTACTGATGCGCAGCGGCAGCGTGGAAAATGATGTGGCGGCGGTCCATGCGAAGGACAGCATTTTGCCGAGCGAATACTTGCTCTCGCCAGCAGCGCGCGGACCGCGTTCATAGGGAACCGCAATCTGCGGATATCCGACCCATGCCATCATGCCCCGCAGAAAACGATGGGTCTCTCGCATTTGCTTCAGCCCATCCAGGCATTCCCGCGAGATGAGGCGAAAGTCGCCGGCATCAGCAGGAAGGTTGTGATGAACCAGTTTGCGCATGATGCGATAGAACAGCCATGCACTGAATTTCTTGAACCAGCCCTCGCCTTCACGAACCAGTCCCGCTGCGTATGCCACATCGTAGCCTTCGCAATAGCGCGCAATCATCTGGTGAATCACTGGAAGAGGGTGTTGTAAGTCGGCGTCAAGCACGACGACTGCATCGCCGCTCGCGAAATCAAGCCCCGCCGTGCAGGCTATCTGATGGCCAAAATTGCGGGAGAAGTGAATGACTTTGATTCGAGGGTCTTCTGCGGCCCAGGCAGCAATCTGTTCCAGCGTGGAATCGCTGCTGCCGTCATTGACCAGAATGATCTCCGTCTCGCAGAGGATTTCGCTAATGAACTGTTCGAGTGCGGTCCGCAGCAACTGCACCACCGCTTCCTCGTTGTACATGGGAATCACCAAGGAAAGCTTTCCCGGGTACGGCCGCGGCTTCAGGATGTGAAACGTTTTCTTCTCTGGCTGCATGGTTCTCGAAATCCGACTCTCCGCACTACTGCAAATAGTAGATGTCCATGGTTTTGCCTACCCGGGTTACGGCCCGTTGCTGCGCCAACCAGGGATAGCACTCCAGATGCAAGCGTTCCCGGCGCAATTCGACCGCGACCCAGCCTGAAGGCTTCGGACCATTGCATTTCAGGAATTCCGTTTGCGGCAATCCGAGCGGGCTCGGCTCGATGAAGGTGTCCGCTGCCACGCTCACGTGATCGATTGAATGTTCGCGCAAATAGCTCGCGAGGCGCGAAAAGTCCTGTCCCCAATCGAGATCGCCGACGACGATCTTGTGGGACGGATCCTTGCCGCCAAATTCATTGAAGTAAGCCAGATAATCCGGGTGGGAGATGGCAGAAGAAAGCGTGAGCCAGCCAAACAATAGGACAGCTGCGGATCTGCAAACTGTGCGGTGACCCTCTACGTTCCACAAGCTGGTAAGTCCAAAGGCTGCCAGTATGCTGAGAAACACAAAAACCGGGAGAACGTACCGGACACCGCTATCAAGATGCGAGGGCATGCTGGAGAGCATAATCATCGCAAACGCCGCGAAGGGTGCGACGACTTCCCAATTCTGAGTATCGCGCCAATATTGCCGCACCACCAGCACGCCTCCCAGGCAGGACAACAGCAGAACAGCGATGGGAGTTTTGAGAGCGAGAGCAACGAAAAAGAAGTACCACCAACCGCCATCCCGCACTTCACCGAAAAGATAGCCACGGCTCCCCTGGCGGTTTTGATCCCGCAGCATGCGAATGCCATCGAAAAACTCTGGCGCAGGTACCGGGACATGAGAGGTAACGGCGTGAACGGCGGCGGTAAATGAGGACGACGGACCAAAATACCTGGCCGAGACGCGCTCGGGGATCTGGGTTGCCTGGGCTAGAGGTACATGGGAGAACCGGTACACCGCCCATAAGGAAAGGAACGCGCAGAGCGCGGCAACCAGGCTGGTTTGAAGATGCAACCGCCATCGCGCTTGGCCGGATTTTGCAAACATCACGAGAACTGGAGCAGCGCAAGCCGGCAGGAAGACCACGGTTGACAATTTTGTGGCCAGGGCCAATCCGGCGGCTACTCCGAACAGTGAGGCAGTTCGAAAGTCCGGCTCACGAAGCCACCGAACAAAGGCATAGAGCGCCCAACACAGCATTGCCGTGAGGGCCATGTCCGTGGTGGCATTGGAGGAGTGAGCAAGGATCGTAGGGAGTTGCGTGAAAATGGCAACCGCAAGCACCGCGCTCGCCCAGCCGAACAGTCGTTTCGTCCAAAAAAACACAATCAGGGTTGCGATCACGAAATAAGGGATGACGCCCAGGCGGCCAGCGATCAGATTGTGCCAATATCTGCCGTTTTCAGACAGGATGGAATAGGTGTCCTGCCAGCGCGTTGCCCCGTTGCCTCGCACGCCGGAAAGGTAGGGCCCCAGGGCCACGGAAATGCGGGCCAGAGGCGTGTGTTTGGGTTCCAGCGTGTAAGTGCCCTTCTCCCACCACTCGACCCCGCCCGCAATGTGCGAGGCCTCATCAATGGTCTGATTGAAAAGGTGATAGGTAGACACAATTCGGAAGATCGCCAACGCCAGGAAAAGCACAATCCAGAGCGTCCAACCACCGGCGCCCGAGAGAAAACCCGCAGGCTGAGGATTAGCGACGCGCTCAGCCTTAGGTTCTGGGCCTGTGGCTACGACAGTTCCAATTTCATCGGCTGGCATCTTTGTCCTCTTAGCTGAAAGAACCGCCGCTCGCTACCTGGTTGGTGACCGGAAGCGACACGCTTTGTTCCGGCATTAATGGCCCGCGGAAGATGCCGAGGCGAGCAGAATACAAGTCCTTTGGCAGTCCTTTCATGTGCAGAATGACGTCGCGCACCACATGGTTGTCGCGTTTCAGTTCGATCGTCATTCCTGGAGGGAGGCCGGAAATTCCGAAAACGTCGTCGGCTAAGCGCTCCAAGCGGAAAGCGGGTGTGTTGTCAATCAGGACGGTTAGGTTTCCGTCGATGAGCCGCACGGATGCTTCCGCTCCCTTGGCCAGGGATGCCAATGGTTTGCCAATCACGAACATGGGCATGAACTCGCCCGGTATGCGGAAATCACATGCGAAACGACGTAATTCGCTTTCCGAGGCAGGCAGGGGCGCCGTGGTAATGGACATGCCTTGTGCGCGGCGCCGCTCGATGAAATCAGAAGGAAACAAGTTGAGAACGAAATCGTTGATTTGCACATCGATCACCAAGTGCACACGAACGATTTCGCTATCGTTCTTGACGGAGTGAATCTTCGAAAAATCTCCATACCATAGTTCGCCGGCGTTCCACTTCATTCGCTGGCCGTCAATGATGAATGCCACGTCGGGATGAGTCACGATGGGGATGTGCAAGCGCAAAAGCCCAAACTGAAAACTGGTATGAAAGTCGAAGTGATCCTTGATGTGCCCCCCGGGAGGCAAGAACAAGATGCGGACCACTTCTTTGGGGCATTCCAATTCCTTCAAGATCTGACGCATGTAGGGTGCGCGGCTGAGTTCTTCGGTCTCCTGATAGTGATCCGTGCCGGCGGCGCTCGGAAACACAGACTGCTTCCCCCCCATGGAATAGAGCGCGATCCCGGTCCATTCGCCTTTGTGGTAAGGGCCCGGCTGCGACGCGCTGCGAACTCCCCGCAGGGCCTGCAAATCGCGCTCGAGAAGGGCTACATCGTAGTCGCGCGGCAGACGCACCGCTACCGGATCTTGGGCCGAATCAGCGGCCATAAAACCTCCTTATTGCTAGAGATGATGGGGGTAATCTCCGCCAGCATATCCCCTGAATTTCCTCAGGTAAACCAAATTGTGCAAATCTTTGCAGCTACTGCCGGAGGCAAACACTACTGAGTGCACAAAATAGTCCCGTTTGGCTGTTCTTCGAACGATCCACCAAATCGTTGATGAAGCAATCGAGGTGCCAACTGCCTTCGCAACATTTGTGCCCTTGTACGCTTGCACTTGGCCTCAATTCCCCGGGGTGCGCTTATAATCAGGACGCCCTCTGGATTTCGAAACCCTTCCGTGGCACAAGAACTGCATAACCGACTGAGAGTCGGACTATGGGTACCTCATTCGCTCCGCAAAAGCCCGCTGCCGTTAAGACCGGAATGCTGCAGGTTGCTTCCAGCTTCACCGCGCGCCCTCTGGGCAATGCTCTAGGGACTTATCTTGCAGGAGCAGGTATTGCAGATTCCGTCGGGTTCGTCGAATACGGACAGGTGCCCGAATACATGTTCGGGCCGGCGTCGGATGCGGAACACATCCTTGGCACCCTGGTGCTTATTCGTATCGAAGACGCACTTCGGAATGAACTGAAAAATGGGGTGACGGTAGCCGAGATCACCGCCAAAGTTCGCCAGCAACTGACCGCGCAGGTCAATGACATGGTCGCTCAAATCACGACCCTTGCGAAGCGGGGAAAGCCGGTCTGGGTGCTCCCTTGCCCTTCGAACGGATGGGTCGCCGAATCCTACAACCTGGTGCCGCTATGCCGCACCTACACGAATTTGCTTGTCGCCCGGCTGCGCGGCACCGCCAACCTGACGCTTTTCAGTTGGCCTGGCTCACTGGCCTCCTCTGAGTTCGACGATCGCAATACTGATCGGCTCGGGCAAATCCCTTTCACCCGCGAAGCGTTTGAGCATCTGGGGCAATTCCTCGGACCTGAGATCGAAGCCGGGCTTCTAGAGCAAGCGAGCAAGAGCCGCCCTTCGTCGGATGGGAACGCGGACCTCGCGAAATTCCTGAGCGAGCTGGGAGTGCGAGTTCGCATGGCGGTCGCCCAATCGGGCGAACGCGCTCATGTGGATCGCCTGTTACGAACCGCAGCCGCCTTCTCCCTCACCGGTGAAAAACGGGACCTCTCCGAAGCTGAAGTGGATCGTCTTCTCCAACGGGGATGTTTGCTCATCTCGGTGTCCGATAAGTTGTCGACTTACGGGCCTTCCGGGGTTGCTTCCTTCAGCACTGAATCGGATTCCTTGGTGGTCGAGGATCTGGCTTTGAGCTGTCCCGTATTGGGTAAACAAGCGGAGTTCGCGGTCCTGTCAGGTCTCGCTCAGATTGCCGACTCGCAAGGCTGCTCGCGGATCGTATTTCGATACCAGGCGAGCGGACGCAATCAGATGATGTTCAAGTTTCTCGAGTCGATCGCGGATCCCGTCGAAGGCGCAGGGTTCACCTTGGCAGCGAGCGAAGCGAACGAGAGAATCCGAAATACGGCCATTTCTCCCGGGACATGGACTTTGGAGTTGGGCACGTAATCTGTTCGAGCGAATGCACGGGAAAGTAGAATTGTCCGCGCATTAGTAGGTTTCGAGTCGGTATGGTAGTGGCAGTAGTTTCGCAATTTAAAAAATTTGGGCTGCACCATCGTGCCCTAGGGAGTCATGGAGTATGAGCACATCGGCGCCATCGCTTTCGGTTACTTTCTACTTTGAGACCTCGCGTTCGGCGGGCACGCCGGAGGAAATCCTGACCCGCATGTGCCACGAGCAAACCACGACGGGGTACGACACGTTGGCGGGACGCGCAGCTGCTGCGCGGCTTGTTCCCTTCCAGGCAACGGTGCACAGAATTCGTTTGCTGCCTTCGGTGGGCGATGTTGACTCCGGATACGCCGAAGTTGATTTCCCTTGGGAATCCATGAGTCACGCCGGGAATCCTTTGGAAGATGCACTGACCTTTGTGATGGGGGAATCGAGCCACGTAAAGGGCATGTTGAAACTCCGCATGGTTGACCTCGGCTTTCCCCCAGACATGATGCGAAGTCTTCCCGGGCCACGCCATGGCATCCCAGGGGTGCGAAAGAAGCTGGGAGTTTACCATCGTCCCCTGCTGATGGGGCCCATGCGTCCAGAAGTCGGCCTCGCCCCGGAAGAGTATGCCAAGATCACATTTGAAGCTCTGACGGCTGGCAGCGACATCGTGAAAGACGATGAGTTGTTGGTCGACCCCCCGTATTGTCCTATCCAAAAGCGTGCCACACTCTGTGCACAAGCCGCCCGCGAAGCTGAACAAAAGACCGGCGAGCGCAAGATGTGGGTCTTGCATCTTGGCTGCGATGTGAGCCGCTTCGACGAGTTCTTCAAGGTGGGAGAGATTGCCAAAGTGGATGGTTACATGATCCAGCCACGGCTCACGCCCAGCTTGTTGACTTTTGTGCGCGGTCGTACCGAGCTTCCAATCATTGCGCATTATTCGATGTTGACGCTATTCACTCGGTACGCCCATGTCGGCATTGAACTGCCGCTGATGCTGAAGCTATTCCGCATGTCAGGAGCGGACATTTTGACATTCCCGCGGCCAAATTCGCGGTTCGATGTCGCCACCGAGGAATTTGTGGCCAACCTGAAGGGCGCAACCGATCCACTCGGTTCCATTCTGCCTGCGTTTCCGTTCCCGACGGGTGGTAATCGCGCCGAGGATGTCGGGCAATGCTACTCGGTTCTCGGCAACTTCGATTACGGCTTCGTAGCCGGCTCTGCCATGTTCGAGGAAAACGGCGGAATCGCCGTCGGCGCCGACAATCTTCGCCAGGCGCTAGAAACGCTCGCGGCTACTCACGCCCCGAAAACACCCAGTGTGGCCAGCAACCATGGCAAGACCGCCCTGAAGACAGAAGCGTCGATCACCGTAGAAGAGCTGTTTGCTAGTCTGGGGCCGTTGGCAGAAACAGTGCTGCAGATTCCGAAGTTCGATCACGCCACGACGATGGTGAACACGCCTGAGTGGGACTCGCTCCATCACATTCAGTTGCTCGGCGCGATTGAAAGAAAGTTCGACATTAAGATCAGCGCCGATGATTCTTTTCGGCTTTGCTCCGCCGACAAGCTTATTCACTACGTGCACGCGAGACTTCAGGAAAAGGCTCGGGCAACGCACGCTTAAATTTCATAGGATCGGCCTGGCGCGTCACGATGATCGTGAGAACACAGCCGAGTGGCATGCTCGGCTGAACGCCGCTCTCTAAGCCTGACCGCGAGCAGGTCAGAGGTGACCGGCATAGACTCCCAACTCTGCGGGCAACGAGTCTAAAACCTGCATGGCTATTCTTTAGGACCAACCACGCCTGTCGTGTCGTGGCATACTTCCGCGCAAAAAATCCAGCGTCCGCGTAGATCTTCACTGCGCGAATTTCCACGAACGGTGGAGGCCAAAAAACGCCTGATGAAGCCGCCGTCCAGCTCCGCCCCCTCTGTGAATTCAGGCCCGCAGTTTTAGGACATCAGTTTGGCAGCTTCGGAGTGGTTTCTGCCGGAACGAAGTTTCAATGACTTACAGCATTAAAGAGGTGTGACCTTCCGCGTGCTCCTTTTGTAACTTGGCGAAGTTCCTGTACTCGCCTAGAGTCAAACCATTAGGCAAGAAGCCGCCTCCCCTCGCTAAACTCATGTAGCTCTTGCTCTTGGCCGCAAGAAAGGGCCTTCGGCAAATGACGTGCATCCAATAGTTGTTGCCGTATTGAGTCCGTGGTTTTTTGTGCAATTTTGGGATGGTTGGGGAATGAAGTACATAGGGCTTATTCTTTGGCTGTTTTTGACATTCGGTGGAACCGTCGGTCCTGCGGCCGCCCAAACCCAGGCCTACGTTGCTTCAGGGCTTTCGGTCGGCTCAACCGGCTACGATGGAACACAGTCCGACATCATCACCATCCAGAAGCGGGTCGATGAGGTTAACGTGCTTTTTATTGCCATGGATAAACATGGCAAGTTCGTCCGCGACCTGAAAAAAGACGATTTCAACGTTCTCGACGATCACAAACCTCCGCAGTCCATCGTGCGGTTCGCGCAGCAGACCAATCTGCCTTTACAGCTAGGACTCCTCATTGACACCAGCGGATCGATTCACGGGCGCTTTGAGTTTGAGCAGGCTGCGGCGGCAGGATTCCTGCAGCACACCATCCGCGCCAATTACGACCACGCATTTGTCATGGGGTTCAACGCACGAAATCACATCGCGCAGGATTACACCGACAACGTCGCTCTGCTCGAGACCAGTATTCATCATCTTGAAGACGGGGGCGGCACGGCGCTTTACGACGCCATTTACAACGCTTGCAAGACACACATGATGAACGACGATTCCGACCGCCCAGTGCGCCGAGCCTTGATCGTGGTCAGCGATGGCGAGGACAACCAGAGCGAACACTCACGGGCTCAGGCGGTCGAAATGGCGCAGCGCGCACAAGTGATCCTCTATACCATTTCAACCGACAACAGCGGCTTGATCCTCCGCGGGGACAGGGTGCTGCAGCAATTGGCCGATTCAACCGGTGGACGCGCTTTCTTTCCTTACAAGATGAAGGATATCAAGAACGCCTTTGCAGCGATTGAAGACGAACTGCGCAGCCAGTACGCCATCTCCTACCATCCGGCGGACTTCGATGCCGACGGACGGTATCGCTCGATTCAGATTACTGCCCTCAAGAAGGACCTGCAGGTTCGGGCACGGACCGGCTATTTTGCTCCCAAACAGTAAGCCGAAGCTTCTTTCGATTAGTGCTAAAATCGCATCCAACCGATAAGAGTATTTCGCCATATGTCTTCGCGGCATTTCACTCTCGTAGCACTCATTCTATGCACTGCCGTGGCTGCTTCTGCCGCGCAACAGCACCCCCGCGCTCAAAAGAAGAAACCTAGTCCCGTGCCGCAATCCGCTACCCCGGCGCCTGCGCAGCAAGCGCCACCACCGGAACCTCCGGCTACTCCTGAGCACGGACCAGCATCGCCTCCGGAAGTAACACTCCGCAATGGACAGCTCACGATCATCGCGCGAAACTCAATCCTGGGCGATGTTTTAAACGCTGTGCGCAGCAAGACCGGAGCTTCGGTAGAAATGCCTCCCGCCTCCACCGAACGGGTCGTCGGCCAGTTTGGTCCGGGCGCACCCCGCGATGTAATGGCACAACTGCTGAATGGATCCCACTACGATTACGTGCTTCTCGGGTCAGCCGCGGATCCGGGAGCCCTGAAGACCATCGTGCTTACCGTACGAGCCACCGGGCCCGAGCCGGTGCAACAAGCAACCAATCCGGCTCCAGGCTACAACCCTGGTATGCAGGCTGCGCAACCAGCCGATCCGGATCAACAGGACCAACCTCCCGATGAGGTCAACAACGACGTGCAGCCTGAGCCGGCTCCGCAGGCTGAACAAGAGGAGCCTCAAGGGGAACAACCACCGCCTCAGGGAGAACAACCGCCGCCAACCAATCCCGGGGGTAGTCCCACTGTAAAAACCCCCGAGCAGCTGTTGCACGAATTGCAGCAACAACAGCAGCAACAACAACAGCAGCAACAAAACCAGCCGCCACAGCAATAGCCGCCTTCAGAGAGGGGCTAGGTCCGGGTCCGCTTCGATTTGCAGAGGGAATAGATCGGTTTTCTATCGAGTAAAGGCTTAGCCCTTGGCAATCCGGGGTATGTGACTCAGATCGATCGGGAGAAAACTGCCTCAGGCGAGGCAGGTACCAAACAGGCCTTTGGCTCAGTCCCCGCCCACTTGGCCTTGGCTAGGAACAAGCACGAGAACGGGCTTCGGAGCGCGACTACGGGCGGCAAAGGTGTGCAAAAGGGCAAGAACGCTGGTATAGGCGAGGGTGATCCCTAAAATGACTGACCCGGCGACGGTAAAGATCATCACAACAGCGATCAAAAGACTCCCCACGTTCGGCCCACTTTCCCGTCGACCAGCAACAAAATCAACGGTTTAGGTCCGGTGCACCCGGTTGCGCGGGGCCCGGTGCGCTTACTCTACCCGCGTTGACCCTAATTGCTGTTTACTTATAAGATACGTGAGTAGAACTGCGCATCTCCACTCTCCAACATTTCTGATAGCCCGTCCACGTTACGAAGGTGCAGTACGGTTAAGCCAATGGCCATTCGGGAAATTTCGGTTCGCGGCGCCCGGCAACATAACCTGAAGAACATCAACGTCCAAATACCGCGGAATTCGCTGACGGTTGTAACTGGCCTGAGTGGATCAGGGAAGTCTTCGCTTGCTTTCGACACAATCTATGCCGAGGGCCAGCGTCGTTATGTGGAGACCCTTTCCGCCTATGCCCGCCAGTTTCTGGATCAAATGGAGCGCCCCGATGTGGACTCCATCGATGGCTTGAGCCCATCGATTTCGATCGAGCAGAAGACCACCAGCCGCAGCCCCCGATCCACGGTTGGGACGATCACTGAAATCTACGACTATCTCCGCCTGCTCTATGCCTCGATCGGTGTGCCTCACTGCCCGAGATGCGGACGGGAAATTTCGCGGCAGAGCGCGGCGCAAATCGTACAGCGTGTGATGGCCCTGAAACCCGAAGATCGTGTCATGGTTCTCGCCCCGGTCGTTCGCGGCCGCAAAGGCGAGTTCAAACAAGAGCTTGAAAAGCTCGTCCAGCACGGTTACACACGCGCGCGTATCGACGGCGAACTGGTGGGCCTCGAAGATGGAATCGCGCTCGACAAACGCAAGAACCACAAGATTGAAGTTGTTGTCGATCGCCTGCTGGTAAAACCGGGGATTGAGCAGCGCCTTGAGCTGTCCGTTGGATTGGCGATGAAGTTGGCGGGCGGCCTGGTGCAAGTCGCTATCGTTGGCGGCGACGAACAGCTTTACTCGGAACGTCTGGCATGTCCCGATTGCGGCATCGATGTTCCAAAACTTGAGCCCCGGTCATTCTCATTCAATAGCACGTATGGCGCTTGCCCGGAGTGTCACGGGCTTGGCAGCAAGTACGATTTCGACCCGGCCAAGGTCATTAACGACTGGTCCAAGCCGCTGCTCGAGGGTGCGCTGGGGCCGGGGTCTGCGTCACAGAACCTGATTCATCAAATCGAGATTGTCGCGAGCGCGTACGGCATCGACCTGAGCGCTCCGTTTGAAAAATTTCCTGACAGAATCCAGGATCTCTTCTTCTACGGTGAACCAGGCAGAGGGGGAAAAACCGGATTCCTGGGAATTTTTGGGTACCTCAAGAACGCCTTGGATGAGGCCACGTCCGATACGTATCGCGATTGGTTAATGGAACATATGTCGGCGACCGAATGCCCCGCCTGTCACGGCAAGCGGCTGCGTCCGGAAAGCCTGGCGGTTCGGGTTGCGGAGGCATCCATCGCCGACTTCACCGCCATGCCGGTTACGCGTGCACTTGAGAAGGCGCGCGGCGTCAGGCTGGCCGGCCGTGACGAGCAGATTGCCGGTCGCATCATGCACGAGATCGTTGAGCGCTTGCAGTTCTTGAACGCAGTGGGGCTCGGCTACATCTCGCTCGATCGCTCCGCCGCCACGCTTTCAGGCGGCGAAGGCCAACGCATCCGCCTCGCGACCCAGATCGGTTCGAAACTGCGCGGAGTTCTCTATGTGCTCGATGAACCCTCAATCGGATTGCATCACCGGGATAATGGGCGTCTGCTGAATGCGCTCGAGGAGTTGCGCAATCTAGGCAATACGGTCTTGGTGGTCGAGCACGATGAAGAAACCATCCGCCGTGCCGACTACGTGATTGACCTCGGCCCCGGGGCCGGGCGTCATGGCGGAGAGGTAGTCGCTCACGGTACTCCCGAACAGATCACCCAGGTCCCTGAGTCCCTCACCGGCGCCTATATCGCGGGCAAAACCAAGATTGCCATGCGCCCTGAACGAAGGCGCGTGAACGGCGCTGCCATCACTGTTCTCGGTGCACGCGAAAACAACCTGAAGAATGTCGACGTGACTTTCCCGCTCGGTCTCATCAACGTGGTCACGGGAGTGTCTGGATCCGGCAAGTCAACGTTGGTGAACGATATCCTGTATCGCGCTTTGGCGAAGACCCTCTATCACTCCCGCGAACAGGCAGGAGAACACAAGCTCATCAGGGGCGGGGAGAACATCGACAAGGTCATTCGCATTGATCAATCGCCCATTGGCCGGACGCCCCGCTCGAACCCCGCCACCTACACCGGAGTTTTCTCACACATTCGCGACCTGTACGCCATCCTGCCGGAATCGCGCGAGCGTGGTTACAAGCCCGGCCGGTTTTCTTTCAACGTGGCCGGTGGACGTTGCGAAGCTTGCCAGGGCGAGGGCCAGCGGCGCATTGAAATGAACTTCCTGCCTGACGTTTACGTCGTGTGCGAGGTTTGTGGGGGGCGCCGTTACAACCAGGAGACTCTCGCGGTGAAGTACAACGGGTACTCGATTGCCGATGTGCTGGAGACTCCGGTTTCAGAAGCCCTGCCAATCCTTGAGAACATTCCACAAGTACGACAGCGGCTGCAGACCCTCGTCGATGTTGGTCTTGGTTACCTGCACCTGGGCCAGTCGGCCGTGACCCTTTCTGGCGGCGAGGCCCAACGAATCAAACTGGCCAGGGAGTTGAGCAAGCGCCAGACGGGGCGCACGCTGTATTTGCTCGACGAGCCCACGACTGGCCTGCACTTTGACGATGTTCGCAAGCTGCTTGACGTGCTGCACCGGCTTACGGACCTCGGCAACACCATCGTTATTATCGAGCACAATATGGACGTCATCCGCAACGCCGACTGGATCATCGACCTTGGGCCGGAGGGCGGCGAAGACGGCGGCCGCATTGTCGCCCAGGGCACACCCGAGCAGGTTGCCCGCACCAAGAAGTCCTACACCGGGCAAGCGCTGGCGGAGTTCTTTCGCAAGCACGGAACTGGGGCGCCGCAAATCGCAGCCAGCTAGAATCATCCCCCAACTCGAAATCACGCCATTTTCGTGTAAAGTCAAAACATGGACCCCAATACGGAGTTCCCCGCGCAAGAGGTCCTGCCGCCAACGCCGGAGCCCGCGACCGCGATCCCGCAGGAACCGCATCGTGAGCCGCCGCGATGGAGCGGCATCGACCTGCTGATTGCTGCGGTTGCCTTTGTGATTGTGTTGTTCGTTGCCACCTCCACCCTTCTCATCATCCAAATGCACACCGCCGGCGCCTCCTACGCCCAGTTGGCGAAAAACCCTGGGGCACTCGTGGTGGTACCGGCCATGATCGCGGCCTACATGGCCCTTCTGGCGACGCTTTATTTCCGGGCCAGTATCGCTCAAGCCCGGCAGTTCTGGGATGCCCTTAGCTGGCATTGGCCGAGCGGCAAATGGCTCGCCGTTTTCTTGGGTCTTGGCGCCTTTATGGCGATTTCCCTGCCCCTGCTGTCGCGTTTGTTGCCATTCCCGAAATCCATTCCGCTCGACCGTTTCTTTCGCGATCCCCGGGCTGCGTATCTCATGGTGTTCATGGGCGTGGTCGTAGCTCCCTTCGCAGAGGAGGTCAGCTTCCGCGGGGTTCTTTACCCGGTGCTTGACCGGTGGCTCCAAACAGCGCTTGCGGTTCGGCAGCGGCTCTTTTCCGGGAGCAAGTGGCTTCTCCTGATGGCGGCCTGGGGATACCTGATCCACCGCATTGCGACGACGCCGTCGCTCCCAGCGGCCCAAGCATCCGCCTTGTCAATCGCGCTCGCGATGTTTGCCATTGTGCCGGTTGCTTTTTTCTCGTTCACGAGATGGTTGAAATCCAACTCAGCGGCTACCGTCTTCCTGCCGGGTCTTGCCGTATGCATCTGGGGATTGCTCCTGCGAAGCACCTCGCCAAGGGTCTGCCTGATGGGCACCGCAGTAGTCATCGGATTGGCGTTCTTCGGCGGGATTGCGGGTGGCGCCGGTGCCCTGTCCTTGTCCATGGCGGGCCGCGTGGGCAGGATACTCGCAGTGCTTCTGACCAGTTCCGTCTTCGCCATGGTTCATAGCGAACAGCTTGGCGGAGCTTGGGGGCCGCTGCTCCTGATCTTTCTTGTAGGACTGGTATTAACGATTACGAGAGTGGTGACGAGATCGGTTGCGCCCGGTTTTCTCATCCATATGGCCTACAATTTCACGCTTTTTGCCAGTGTGTATTTGGGGACCGACCACTTCCGGCATCTCGAACGAATTAGCCAGTAACGGCAGTGCTTAAGTCTCGCGCTTAGCACCGGGCCCGTCTCGAGGTGTCCGCCGGCGCCGAATTTCATCCATCCGTTCGCGAATCCTTCTTTCCACGCCTTCGTCTGTGGGGTGGTAGTAGTTGCGGTCTTTCAGGTTGTCAGGCAGGCATTGCATGTCAGCAACCTTGCTGTCGAGATCGTGCGCGTATTGATACCCCTTGCCATAACCGAGGTTCTTCATGAGACCAGTCGGCGCATTGCGCAGATGCAACGGGACCGGCTCGGCAGCAGTTCTCTCGACATCGGCTTGGACCGATCCGTAAGCGGTGTACAGTGCATTCGACTTCGGCGCCAGCGACAGATAGACGACCGCTTGCGCCAGCGCAAGATTTCCTTCCGGCATACCGATGAAGTCCACGGCATCGCGAGCCGCCATGCACAAGGCGAGCGCGTTAGGTTCGGCGAGACCGATATCCTCAACCGCCATGCGGACTACCCGGCGCGCGATGTACAACGGATCTTCTCCCGCTTCAAGCATCCGTCCCAGCCAGTACAAGCTCGCGTCCGGGTCGCTATTGCGCACCGATTTATGAAGTGCCGAGATCAGGTTGTAATGTTCTTCGCCGCTCTTGTCGTAGAGCAAAATGCGCTTCTGAAGCGCCTCGCGAATGATCTCGGGCGTGATCTCGCAAATTGAGCTCTCAGCCGTTGATGCAACGCGAGTGGACTCGACTTGCCCGCTCTGGCGAGGCTCCTTTCCGGTTTTCGAAGTTTGGATGGACGTCGCCAGCGCTGAGGCCACTTCTAACACGTTGTAGGCACTCCGCGCATCGCCACTCGAGTAAGCCGCAACCCGACGCAGTACATCATCAGGGGCGGAAACATGCATTGCGCCGAGCCCACGCTCTTTGTCCTCCAGGGCGCGACGCAGCAGGACGACGACCTGCTCTTCTGTCAGCGGGTTCAGCACATACACGCGACTGCGCGATAACAACGCAGAGATGATCTCGAACGAGGGATTTTCGGTAGTCGCACCGATCAGACGGATGCTCCCGCTCTCGACGTAGGGCAGGAAGGCGTCCTGCTGGGCCTTATTGAACCGGTGAATTTCGTCGATGAAGACAATGGTTCGTGTCCCATACTGCCGGGCACGCTCGGCATCGGCCATGACCTGCTTGATCTCCTTGATCCCTGAAAGCACGGCACTGAACTCGATGAAATCGGCGCGAGTCATGCGGGCGATGATTTTGGCCAGGGTCGTCTTCCCTGTCCCCGGCGGGCCCCACAAGATCAAGGAGCTGATATCGTCGCGCTCAAGTTCGACCCGCAAGGGTTTGCCCGGAGCAATCAGGTGCTCCTGGCCAACAAACTCCTGGAGGGTTCGCGGACGCATACGATCGGCCAACGGATGGGTGCGGTCGCGGGAGGTGTCGCTGGACGGATTCGGAGCGAATAGGTTCATACTTCATCGGCCGGTTTTTTCTTGGTGGTTCTTGGTTCAGGATTTCTGGGTTAGCCTCCAGGCTACACCGAGAGGCTACCGGCAATCTCAACCCCGCTGCCTGGCCACCTCATAGAGCACAATGCTGGCGGCCACGCCCGCATTGAGCGATTCGACCTTAGGCGAATGCGGAATCCTAATCAGTTCTTCCATTTGGGTAAGCAGCTTCTTGTCCACTCCTGCTCCTTCATTACCGATAAAAACTGCGACCGCACCGCTCAAGTCAGCTTCTGGCAATAGCACGCCTTTGTGAGAGGAAGTGGCAAGCAGACGAAATGACTTCGAACGCAGCAATTCAATGGCTATATCCATCCTGGTCTTGGCGCTTGCGACTCGAAACACCGACCCCGCCGAAGCCCGTACCACTTTGCTGTTGTAAGCACCAACCGTTCCTTCCCCGAGCAGGATTCCCTTAGCGCCAAATGCCTCGGCAGAACGAAGAATCGTTCCCAGGTTGCCGGGATCTTGCACCCCGGCGATGACCAAGATTGGTCCTTCCGCGGAGCCTGCGATCACCTCTTCGGCGGAGAACGGCTTCACATGCACGAGAGCCGCCACCCCCTGGGGGGTCTGGCTGGGAACCGCGCTGAAAAACAACTTATCTGGAAGCAGCAGGGACTCTGCTTGCGCTGCAATTTGCGGCAGCAGCCTATGAGCCCGCGGCTCCGCCGATTCGCTAAAAAATACAGCCCGAAATCTCAAGCCGCTTCGCACCGCCTCCTCGACGATGCGGAAGCCTTCGATCGCACACTCGCCCGTTCCGGTCAGTTCCCCGCGGCTAAACGCCTGACGCAACTCCTTGACCAGGGAGTTATGGCGGCCCTCGACCTTGCGCAACCGGGGACTATCCTTGAGATGGACGGTCTTCACAGCCGCTCCTTCCGCATGAAATCATACGCGAGGTAGAGATGGTGGTGCCTCGCCGCTAAAAGTCCGCACCATCAACAAAGGCCGTCGTCGTGTTATCTTTACCTTTCGCAAGCACAACAAACCTGGGAGAAGCCATTGCGCGTAGAAATCCTTAAGATCAACAGTGAGGTTCCGGAATCCTCGTTGATCCGCTACGCTGCCGATCAGATTCGCGCCGGCCAAGTGCTCGGAATGCCCACGGACACCTTCTATGGCCTCGCCGCCGATCCGTTTAATCTCCGCGCTGTCGATCGAGTCTATGAGATCAAATCGCGTTCCCGCCACAAACCCCTTTCGCTGTTGATCGAAAGCGTGGAGCAGGCCAAGGAACTAGCCAAGCCTCTACCCGATGAATTTTATGCTCTCGCGAAAAAGTTCTGGCCCGGACCGTTGACCGTGATCGTGAAAGCAGGATCCAGGCTCCCGCTCAAGGTGACTGCCAACACCGGGAACGTCGCCCTACGCGTGCCCAATGCCAAAATTCCGCTCGAAGTCGTCAAGGCGGCTGCCATTCCCATTACCGCGACCTCTGCGAACCTGAGCGGTGAGTCGGAATGCACCTCGGCTGAGGCGGTCAAGGAACAGCTTGGCGTTCGCATTCCCATCATTGTCGACGGCGGCAGCTCTCCCCGCGAAGTCGCGTCTACGATCGTTGACCTCACCGATGACGATGCGCGTTGGAAAATTCTGCGCGAAGGCGCGATTTCCTCGGATCGTATCTCGGAATTCTTTGCGCAGGGGTGATCGAGACGCTCTCGGCCGAGAACGCCAATCCGTCCGCTGCCGCCAGAAGGCCCATCCCCAAGCTCTGGATCTTTTCTTTCCTGGTCCCATTGATTGTTCTCGCGGGCGTGTTTGCATATCTCGCCCATGCGGTCGTGCACGATGCCCGCGAACAGCAACTGCAGTCTGCCGATGCAATCGTGATCTTTGGTGCTGCTGAGTACGACGGAAGACCTTCACCCGTTTTCCGCGCCCGACTTGATCATGGCTACGATCTGTTTCGCAAGGGGCTTGCACCCATGGTCATCACCACCGGTGGCGCGGCAGCCGATCCGAACTACAGCGAAGGCGGTGTGGGTCACGACTACCTCATGCGCCGCGGCATTCCGGAAATGGCGCTCATTGCGGAAACCCAGGCTTCCGACACCTCGGAATCCGCGCAGCGGGTGGCGGTGATCATGCGTGCCAATCGGATGAACACCTGCATCGCGGTGAGCGATGCCTATCACGTGTTTCGCATCCGCAAGATGCTCGAACACGAAGGGCTCGAGGTATATGTTGCCCCGCGCGCGGACTCAAAACCGAAATCGGCGTGGCAGCGGGGCACGGCCATTCTGCGCGAGAGCTCGAGCTACTTGGTATGGCGGCTGGGAGCCCGGGGCTAGGCGGCTGGGAGCCCGGGGCTAGAGGGAAAGTTGCTCTCGGTCGCGCAGCCGCTCCTTGAGACTCGGGCCAGGATTTCAGCCAGTCGACAGGGTTCCCCCACCCTGTCTTGGCGCAAGCACGTCGGTCACCAACTCATCCGCTTCCGCAACTCCGTCACCTGCGCCACATGGTGCTTCCCGTGCCATGCATAGAGCGCAACATTTTTCTCGAGCGGAACCACGCCCAACTCAGGATGCCGAAATTGGCGTTTCCAATCCTCCATGGTGAGCGAGCGAAGCAGCCGCACCCAGCGGTCATGCAATGATTCGAGCAGCACCAGTGAAATCTCAATGGGAGTGGATTTGGTGTCCTCGAGCTCGGCCCAGCGGTCCTCGGCATACGGTTTGATCGTAGGCTCGTCCTCGGTCAGGGCCAATTTGAACCGAACATAAGCATTCAGATGGCTGTCAGGAAGGTGATGAACCACTTGGCGGACTGTCCAACCACCGTCGCGATAGGGGGTGTCTAATTGTTGCGCCAAAAGGCCGCGAACCGCTGCACGCAAGGCCGCAGGGGTGTTGGCGATTTCTCCAATGAAGGATCGCCGTTGGTCTTCCGCGGGAGGCCCGTCATAGTGGAATTTGCCGATCGGGAAACGTGGATCGCTGATCATGATTCTCCCCTGGAATCGAGTTTCCAAATAGATTGCGCATCCTTGCGCCCGGTTTCAAATTATCCGTGACAAAAAACTCTGCTGCCAGTCATCGAGGAAATGAATCTACTTCTCATGACAGTCTTCGATGTTTTCCGCACGATGGCACGATATAACCGGATTGCCAATGAGCGTCTTTATGCAGCATGCTCCCAAATCGCTCATGAGGATTACCGCCGAGAACGCGCAGGCTCATTTGGGAGCATTCATGCTCTGTTGAATCACAACTTACTCGCCGATCGCATATGGATGTCGCGCTTTTCCGGTCAAGGCAAGACCACGCCCCCGCTCAATACAGTCCTATACGACCAATTTCGGGAATTGCGGATCGCGCGGGAAGAGGAAGACGCCCGGATAGAAGAATTTTTTCAGAATGCCCCTGCGAGTTTCCTGACGAACAACTTGTCTTACACGAATAGCAAAGGCCTGCATTATGAAGAAGCGGCGGTCCCTGCGGTGCTGCACATGTTTAATCACCAGACACATCATCGCGGGCAGATTCATGTAATGCTGAGTCAGTGCGGCATGCAGCCGCCCTCCCTTGATATGCACCGCATCTTGAATCCCTAACGCGGCCGGAAAAACGGGGATTCTCCCAGGCGGAAACGAGCTTGACGAGAACCGCACTACCTAAAAAACACCCCCGCCAGGATTGCCGCGCTGGCGGTTGAGAGGAAGTTCACCGCGTTGTTTGCCAAAACGCCTTTTCGCTCCAGTGTCGCGCCGAGCAGGCTATCGCACAGCGTTCCCGCCATTGCGGCGGCCGCACAAAGCGGAAGATCGCGAAATGAAATCACCCGGGCAGCGGCACAGACCAGGCACACCAGCAACGCCGCAGCCAAACCCGCTAGCGTGCCTAGCCAGGTGATGGCCCCGTCGGTCCCGGCGGGAACCGCTTCCCAACTCGTCAGCAAACGTGGAGTGCCGCCGAGAACAGTCCCGATCTCACTCGAAAGCGTATCCGCTGCGACTTCGCTCAGAGCGGCCGACATTGCGGCGAGCAGCCGTGGATCGTGCAACCAGATATACAAGACTGCCGCCAGGGTTGGAACCGCGAGGTTAGCCAGCACCTGCCCTGCACTACGCCCCCCTCGCGCTTCGGCCGAGCCCAGTTGCAGCTTACGCCGATAACCGACCCGGGTTGCCACCCAGGTCATCACGAATACCGCCCCCAGGACAGCGAATCCGCCCCAACCTGCCGCTAGCATGAGCAGGAAGCAGACTGCGCCTCCTGCCACCGCGCCTGAGGTGGTGACCCCCCGCAGGAGCCTCGCGGCTGTGGCAAAACCCAGGGTTGTGAGGCCAAAAGCCGCGATTTCAGAGCCTGTAATCAATCGCGGGGCAAGGGCAAGTTCCTGTAAGTTGTTCATTTAAAGCGGTCAAAAGCGTCGAAACAATATCTGGGTGGTCTGCCAGATGCCGAATCAGCCTCGTAAACACCACATATGGGGAGGCTATCTCCCGGCCCCAGTTATCCGGCTTCGAGATTCGATTACCGCCACAATTCCAGTGCAACAAAAGGCCTGGGCTAGTCTAAACTGACCCGGCGGGTTTCGGTGTATGCCGCGGGTGAAGTTCTGCAGTGGGCAATCAGAAGTTTAGCTCTTCGCCGGACATTGGCTCGGTACAGGTGCTAAGTTCCAAATGCTAAAACTCCGCGGCCAACGTTCAGCATTCTAGGGAGAACAAAATGGCGGCTTCGGTCTGGTCTGGATACTTGACCTTCGGATTGATCTCAATGCCTGTGCGCCTGTTCTCCGGCGCCCGCAGTTCCGGCATCTCCTTCAACCAGCTGCATCGCACCGATCTCCATCGTGTCAAGCAGCAGCTAATTTGCCCGCTGGACAATCAGGTCCTGGATCGAAGCGACATCGTGAAGGGTTACGAATATCGCAAGAACGAATATGTCGTGGTCGATCCTGAGGAGATCAAGAAGATTGAACCGAAAACCGCCAAGACCATGGAGATCCTCGAGTTCGTGAAATCAAGCGACGTCGATCCCGTGTACTTCGACGCCTCCTACTACATGCTGCCGGAAGAAGCCGGACGCCGCCCGTATGCCCTGCTGACCAAAGCCCTGGAAGAAAGCGAATACGTCGCGATCGCCAAGTTGACCATGCATAACCGGGAATACACGGTTTTCCTGCGTCCACATGAGGGCGGGCTGATGCTCCACACGATGTATTACGAGGAGGAAGTCCGCAAGGTGGAAGGCTTCGGAGCGCCGGATGTGGAGCTCAAGGACGCGGAAGTGAAGGTTGCCCACCAACTCATCGAAGCTCTCGCCGCCGACTGGGAGCCAGAGAAATTCAAGGACGAATTCCAGGAAAATCTGCGGAAGCTCATCGAAACCAAGCTCGAGGGCGGCGAAGTCGCGGAGGTCGAAAAGCCCAAAAAGCTCGCACCTGTGGTTGATCTGATGGCCGCGTTGAAACAGAGCCTGGCACAAATGGAAGGCAAAAAGAAGCCGGCGGCGACCGTCGCCACCGGGGAGGCAGCCTCGGGTCGAAAGCGTTCGCGAAAGTAGGGCTGTCGCCAGCCTCCGAAACCGGGGGCAAGACCAGGGACTTTACACTGCTAACGCTCACACCTGCGCCATTGCCCGCATCCTACTCTGTGGCGAATATCGCATTTCACCTTTAAAATAAGAAATTCTCCACCAGGTTTTCACTTGATGATTTCTGCCTATCGACAGCAGCGGCGTAGCTTTGGCTGTAGAGCCTCGCTTTTCGCCAAAGTAGCTTTGCCAATTCTTGCAACCTTGTTGGGCGTCAGTTGCGGCGACGTATACCGGCCCATTGCGTTACCGATTCCGGGCCAGCCTCCAACCCCAGCCCCAGCTGGTCACATGGTGGTGATCTCAACAAACGGGTCCTCCCCGAGCAATCCGTTCCTCGGTCCTGGTTCGATCGGGCGCATCGATGTGTCTGGGGACTCGATGGTCTCGACCGCCCTGGCTGGAATAGGCCCGGCGAAGGGAGTCCTCAGCAACACTGGGCGGCTGTACGTCCCCAATCAACTTGACGACACCGTTTTTGCCACCCCGATCGCCAGCGCTCCCCAAGGTTCGACCATTGACTTGGTGACGGTATGCAGCGGCGTCGCTTGCCCCGCTGCGAACCCGGTTTACGCCGAAACCACGGAAGCGGGACGAATCTATGTCGTGGGGATGGGAAATGGTACCGTTTCTGCCATCGACAGCAACTCGAATGTGGTGGTGCAGACCTGGGCGGTTGACCCTGCCCACGCTGGGAGTCCCTTGCCCTCACCGGATACCAGTTCTCAGCCCGTCGCCCTCGTGGAATTGCCCAATGGAACCAAGATCTACTCGATCAACAAGGGCGCGAATTCCGTGTCGAGCATCAACACCGCCGATGGCCACATTAACAAGGTCATTCCCGTAGGCGCCTCTCCCGTCTGGGGGGCCGCCAACACGGACAACTTGCACCTCTACGTCCTCGACAGTGCTGGATCCATCTGGGTAATTGACACGACCACTGAGACCGCTTCCCCCGTTGCCTACGGCACGCCGGGAGCTTTGCCAAACCATCTGGTATACGACAAGACTTTCAACCGCGTTTTCGCAACGGATGCAAACTCGGCACAACCAAAATTGGCAATCTTCGACGTCACCGGGACCAGCGGGAATCCGGACAGTACGCTCACCCCACATGGTGCACTCGGGTTTCCCGTTATCTCCGCCGCACCTGGATCACCCTGCAGTAGTGCTCCGATACCAACCTCGGTCACGGTCTTGGGGGATGGTTCTCGGGCTTATGTCGCCAGCTATCAGACCGGCAACAATTTGATTTGTGCGCAGGTGACGGTGGTGAATACTGCTGCGGACACAGTATCGAAGACCATCCCACTTTTCGTTACCGGCGACAATGCCGCGCAGTCCAACTGTGATCTGGCCCGATTCCGCGTTTTCGCAGCATCTTCCCTGGGAGCTTCAAGCAGCCTTTTTAAGGTTTATATATCGCAGTGCGACGCTGGAACCGTGGCCATTGTCGATACCACAGCGCTCAGTATCGGCCCCAGCACACACCCTGCCGATTCAGTTGCGGGCTGGCTGGCTCCGCCGGTCAGCACTTTTCAGTCTTCGCAAATATCCGTTAACAGCGCCACACAGACCGCGGCCACGTCCACCAGCTCAGCGACAACCACTTTCACCTACTCCATTCTGAGCGGACCAGCACCATCGCTCGGCGGGACAATCTATATCGCGGGATTAAGCGAGTCACGCGACAACGGGGCATTCCTTATTACTGCGGTTGGGCCAGGCAGCTTTACAGCAGCCAATCCGGCTTGCGAAGCCGCTGCTTCTACGTCATCTCCTTGTATCGACGTAACCGGGCAAAACGGACCCGGATCGGTTTTCCCCCCGCAAAACCCGGTTTTCCTGGTTCCCGCTCCCTAGAATAGGAAATCGGGCAGCAAATGCCCTATGGGATGCTTCGGTTTGGAAATGAGCTGGGGAAACCGCCGCGATCGACGCTATTGCGCGGCTTTGACAGGGCACTAGATAGCGGGCGGCCCCGTGATCGGTGGAATTTTAAGCACCCGCTCGAGCAGCCAACGAAGAAGAGACGTGATAGCGTAGCGCGATGTTCATAAAGACACTTCCGTCCGCGGTGTCGAAACAAAGCACGAGTGCCTCGGTATCTTCCGTGCTCTTCGGGCCTTGCTCGGAGGTGTACAGCGCAGGGGGATGAACCCGGAACTTGAATCCCTGATCATTCAGGACCGCGACAGCGTTCCCGATGACCTGATTCGCCAGTTCGCACACGGCTTCGCGCACCAATTCGTCGCTTTCCGGCAATTCCGTCCCGGCAAAGTGACTGGCTACGCGTGCGGCAGTCTTCGGCGCAAGGTCGAAAATGATTCGACCCTCGATGTCTCCGCTCAGTTCGATCATCGCCGCTACGCCCTTAAAACGATAGGCTTCCTCCTCCATGCTCAGATTCTCAATCGACATGGGGGACTGCAAGCCTTGCGACAACACGGCATCGGCCGCATTGATAAACGGCTGGATCAACTCCATCTTCATGGTTAGGCCCCTGCGCTAGCAGCGTTCGCGACTACCCCGTCTTCTCCCAGCACGTACTTGATAACCTCGTAAAGCACCTCCGGCTTCACCGGTTTCTGTACAAAGTGCCGTGCTCCACGCTGCAGTGCGGCAACAATGTTCTCCTGATATCCGACGGAGGACACCATTACGACCCGCGCTTCGGGAGTTTTTTGTACGATCTTTTCGGCCGCCTCGATCCCTTCCATCTGCGGCATGGTGATATCCATGAGCACGATATCTGGTTTCAGGCGGTCGTATTCGCTGATGGCAGTCAAGCCATCGCCCGCTTCGCCCACAACCTGTCCGCCGAAGCTTTCAATGATCCGGCCCAGGTTCTTGCGAGCAAAAACGGAATCGTCCACGATCAAGTACTGGACGGGCTGTCCATCTTTGCTCCGCTTCACTGGTGCAAACTGCTCCATACATCCTCCTCTACGCTCAAAGTCAACCAATCCAAACTAGCCGGCCTTACCTCGCCGGGCACAACAAAAATCAGTCCTGCCCCGCCTTCATCGCCTTGCCGACCTCGACGCGGCCGGGACGGCAATGTGCCTGCACCGTACCCGACAGAGCATCTAGGTCAACCACTCTCATCGCGTGACCACGCTCGATCGCCGCCTTGGGCATACCGAACACAACGCAAGACTGTTCGCCCTGCGCGATGGTCATTCCGCCTGCCGCCTTGATGAGTCCCAGCCCATTCGCTCCATCCTCGCCCATACCCGTCATGATCAAACCGATCGCCTTCGAGCCAAACTCTTCGGCAACGCTTTTGAACATGACGTCGGCAGAAGGACGATGACCGTTCACCGGCGGGTCATCGCTCAGAATCACAATGTCGCCTAAGGGCAGCTTCTTTACCTTCATATGCCGGCTGCCGGGACAGATCAGAACCCGTCCGGCCTGCAACAGGTCTCCCGATTGCGCCTCTTTCACATTCAACGAGCAGCACTCGTCCAAACGCCGCGCAAACATTTCGGTAAAACCTTCAGGCATGTGCTGTACCACCACGATGCTCCCGGGAAAATCGGCGGGAAATTGCGCCAGCATATATTGCAGCGACTGCGGCCCGCCGGTGGAAATTCCGATTGCAACAATCCTGCTCGGTTCCTTCGGTGCTGCCGGTTTGCTTTTTGATCGCGGAACCGGAAGAGGAAGGTCAATTTCCGAATGAATCTGTATTCCCCGGCTCTGCGCAGCCGCCTTGATCTTCGAAATCAGGTCCCGGGCAATTTCTTGCATGCGGTTGGAAACGTCGGTGGGCTTCGCGACAAAATCGAACGCTCCCAGAGAAAGCGCTTTCAAGGTAACCGACGCGCCTTGCGTGCTGTGCGAACTCACTACGATCACCGGCACGCGATGGCGGCGCATGATTTCCTTCAGCATCTCGAGTCCGCCCATGCCGGGCATCTCAAGATCCAAGGTCACAACCTGCGGCCTGAGCTCCTCGAGTTTCTTTAAGCCAAAGTTCCCATCGATCGCGGTGCCAATCACCTGAATCGAGTTGTCGCTTTCCAGAATCTGCGGGATCACCTTGCGCATCAGCGCGGAATCATCGACAACCAGCACCCGAATTGGTTTCGCGCTCATTGTCGTACCCCCGACGTCGGAGCCGTGGCCCGCTCTCCATCCGCAAGGAACAACCCGGTCGGAACCGTACTCGACAGAGCCGACGTGAAGCGATCCACAACGGCTGGCAAGTTCACGATCAGAACCACTCGCCCATCGCCGAGGATGGAAGCGCCGCTCACCAGATCGGTCGCGATAGTCTGGTCATCGAGCGCTTTGATCACCAGTTCTTCCTCGCCTTCGAGCGCGTCCACGATCAAACCCAGCTTGCGTCCGGCGAAGTTGATGACCAGAACAAAAATCTTGGACTTGCCGTAATCAGCGTCTTCCGCCGGCTTTTGGCCAAGCCGCATCAGAGGAAGAACCTGGCCGCGCAATTGCAGCACTTCCCAGGTGTCCACATGATGCAGGTCGCCTTCTTTGGCGCGGGCAATCTCGGCCACCGTGTTCAAGGGAATCGCGTACAACCGCTGCTCCACCCGGAACAGCAATGCCTTAATAATGGCCAACGTTAACGGCAGCTTGAGGCGAAACTTGGTTCCCTGGCCGACGTGAGTCTCGAGTTCAACTGTGCCCTTCAGCCGGTGCAAGACACTGCGCACCACATCCAGACCGACCCCTCGGCCGGAAATTTCAGTGATCTCGTCGGCCGTACTGAAGCCCGGGCGGAAGATCAGGTCCAGGAGCTCTGAGTCGGTCATACGTCCAGCTTCGTCCACGCTGACCAACCGATTACGAATCGCTTTGGCCTTCACTTTGTCTACGTCGATACCCCGGCCGTCGTCGCTCACCTCGACGATCAACTGATTCGCCTGGTGATAGGCATCGAGAGAAATCGTTCCCGTTGCCGGCTTGCCGGCGGCCTGGCGCTCCGACGGACTCTCCAGCCCGTGACTCACGGCGTTGCGAACAATGTGCGTGAGAGGTTCGGCAATCGCATCCAGCAGACTCTTGTCTAGATCGGTGTCCTGCCCGGTAACCTGTAAGTTCACCTGCTTGTTGCAGCGCTGTGCGGTATCGCGCACCATTCGCGGGAAGCGGCGGAACAACTGCTCCACCGGGACCATGCGGATCTTCATGACCGAGCGTTGAAGGTCGTTCAGCACCCGCGCTTGAAACGACATCGCATCGCCGAACCGGGCCCGTAACGGATCCTTTGGCGATTTGCGCGCATATTCCTGGATCGCCTGCTGCATCATCGACTTTGCAATGATCAGCTCTCCCACCAGATTGAGAACGTTGTCGATCCTTTCCGCATCGACGCGCAGAAGCGTCTGGGCACCAAGAGCTCTGCGGTCCCGGCCTGCGGCGGCCTCGGCATCAGCTTTTCCGTCTCCCAGCCCCTGCTCGACCGGCTCCACGGCTCCAGGCCCGGCCTCACAGGCAGGCTCGACCACGAATTCGGTGCACGAGGTCTTTCCGATCACGGTTGGAATCTGGCACTTGCCGGTGATCGCCTGTTCGGTGTGCGAAGTGGCCAGCAACAGGTCGATTTTTTGTCCCTCGACAACGGCTCCGGCTTCTGGCCGCGAACCCAGAATCTGCGCGATGCTGCTCACGGCATTGGCCACCAATTGCCGGGCGGCGATGGGCATGGCACAGAGGGGATCGATGTGCGCGGTTACATGAAAGATCTTCTTGCCATCCGCCCGCGAATTCTGCGCTGCAAGACGTTCGTATTCCGTCCATACGACATTCGCTGGGGTGTCCTGTCCTTTGGATGGTTTGGCCTCTGTTGCACTGGAACCGGATGATAGTTGCTGGACCAGAACCCGGACAGGATTGCTGTCCGGCAGCGGCGTATCTTGCCGGTAGGCCACCAGCATGGCGCCGAACGTGTCTGCAGCGGTAAAGCCGATCTCCGCCAAGGACACATTGGCGTTAGGCGTCTCGACTGCCAGCGCATCTTCGAGCGTGTGTGCCAGTTCACTCAGCTCATGAAATCCTGCGGCTGCCGAGTCTCCCTTGAGGGTATGGACCGTCCGACGAATACTGCGGAGGATCTCCCGGTCCTGCGGATTCCGCTCGAGCTTCAGCGCGTCCTCATTCAGAGACTGCAACAGTTCCTGCGCCGTCTCAAAGAAGAGATCGCGAAGCTCAGAGCCGCGTTCGTCGGAATACTGGCTCACTGACACACCTCAACCCGCTTGTAAGCGGTCCCTGCGTTCTTGTAGACCATCACAAACTTGTCGGTAAGCCCCAACAGGCTTTCCGCGTGCCCCACCAGCAGATAGCCACCCGGCCGTAAACAGCGGTAGAACTTCTCCAGCAGGCGCTTCTGTTCGGCTTCGTCGAAATACATCATGACGTTGCGGCAGAAGATCACGTCATTTTTCTGCGGCAAGAACTCGGTCTTCAGGTTGTGAAAGTCGAAGTGCACCAGCTCCTTGATCGCCTTCTTCATGGCATACCGCTCGCCCACCTTGTCGAAATAGCGAAGACGGTACGAGTAGTCGACCGAGGACATCTGGTGCTCGTTGTAGATTCCTTCTTGGGCGGCTCGCAGGACTGTGTAGTTGATGTCGCTGGCCGGAATTTCTACCCTCCACGGCGGGGAAATCAGCGGTCGTGGCCACTCCATCTCTGCCGACGACGGGGAGCGTAGCTGGTGATAAGCCAGGGCGTCGGCCAACAACATGGCAATCGTGTACGGTTCCTGCCCGGTGGAACATCCTGCACTCCAAATGCGGATCTGGTGGTCTCCACCCTCTTGTTTCTTGGCGATGAGTTCTTCGAGGATTTGCTTGTGAAACAGCTCCAGTTGGGCCTTGTTCCGGAAAAAGCTGGTCTCGTTGACCGTGAGATTCTCGACTAACTTCATGAGCTCTTGCCGGCCTTCGGGGCTCATGAGCAAACGATAGTAGTTGTAGAAGGAATCCATGCGGCATTCGCGCAGCCGCCGCTGCAACCGGTCTTGCAGGAAATGGGCGCGGCGCGCATCGAAATACATACCGCACTCCTGATACACGAGTGTCTGCAGTAGCCGCATTTCTGCTTCACTGAGCTGAATTGCCAGAGCTGGAGAACTCATGATCGTCCTTGGCGGTTTATTTTGCTGCTGCCCGGCGCGCTTCCCCGTTCCCGGACTGACGGCCCTCGGCAGAGGCTCTTGCGGTCATGCCAAGATCCAGCAACCTGGTCATGTCGAGTAGAACGATCAGGCGCCCCTTGTACTTGCCCAAGCCTGTCACACAATTTGCCCGGCCTTCCTGAAGGGAGGTCGGGGAGGCTTCCACATCCGTCGCTGGAATCTTCAGGACTTCCGATGCGGAATCAACAATCAGCCCGGCGAGCCGGCCATTGTGCTCAACCACCAAAATCCGGTTGCGGCGGTTGAATGCGATCTTCTTTTCTCCCAGGCGCTTGCGGAGGTCGATCACCGAAACAATCTTGCCCCGCAGGTTGATCACACCCTCCATGAATTCGGGGGCATCCGGAACCGCGGTGATCTCCGGAACGCGCACGATCTCATGCAAGGAGGTAATCGGAACACCGTAGGTCTCGCGCCCGACTTGAAACCCGACAATATGAAGTTCGCGGCTCATACCTGCTCCCGGCTTCATCCCTGGAACCCGGCGGTTGCTGCACGCGCCCGCCGTGCTGTTTGCTCTGCCGAAAATCCTTCGCCTTGACCGACGCTGAAGGTGTTCATGGAATCGAGCAAGTCACGCGACATTTTCGACATCTGCTCAGCCGAAGCAGCCAACTCGGTCGAGCCCGAGGTTGTCTGCTGCACCAGTTCGCGCATGCGCTCCATGGCTTTGACCACGGCGTGCGCGCCCGATGCCTGCTCTTCCACCGCCGAGTTGATTTCATGCGTGATTTCGTTCAGCCGCGTGGTTGCGCGAGCGATCTGCGTAGACCCGTGCGACTGTTCGTTGGTGGCTGCGCCGATCTCCTGCGCGAATTTGTAAACTTCGGTGACGACGTTGGAGATCTTGCGTAAAGCCGTGTTCAGATCCTCGCCCAGACTGAGACCTTCGTTGACGATGCTGGTGCTCTGATCCATGTTCTCCACCGCCTTGCGGGCTTCCTTCTGAATGCTCTGGATCAGCTCGGAAATTTCCTTGGTTGACTGGGCCGACTTTTCCGCCAACTTGCGGACTTCATCGGCAACCACCGCAAATCCAAGGCCATGTTCGCCGGCACGCGCTGCTTCGATGGCCGCGTTCAGGGCCAACAAGTTGGTTTGTTCGGCGAGATCATCGATCACTTCGATAATCTTGCCGATGTCGTCGGCGCGCTGCCCGAGCGCTCCGATGATCTGGCCGGAAGCTCCGATCGTGGTGTTGATTTTGTTCAAGCCTTCCGTCGCCTTCTCCATGGTGGAGATGCCGCTGTGGACTTCCTCGCGGGAACGGTTGGAAATGTCGAGTAGGACTTTTGCGGTATCGGCGACGCGCTGAATGGAGGCCACCATCTCGTCAATCGACGCGGATGTCTCGCTCACACTGGAGGCCTGAACCTGCGTGCTCTTCACCATGTTTTGCACATTGACGCTCATCTCATGCATCGTGCTGGTGACTTCATCGATGGCAGAGGAGGTTTGCAGGCTGATCTTGGCAGATTCATCCGAGGCTCCGGCCACCTGCGATGAAGCGCTGGCCACCTGCGAAGCTGCGTCGCGAACATTGCGCACCAGCCCGCGCAGACCGTTGGTCATCCTCGCGAATGCGTTCCCCAGGGTGTCGCTGTTCGAACGCGGTTTGACCTCGACATTCAAATTTCCGCCGGCAATGGCTTCGGAAACGGCCGCCATTTCTTTCAGATAGGTAACCATCTTTCCGAACGTGCGCCCCAGTTGACCGATCTCGTCGTCCCGGCGGATGTCGATCTCGTGATCCAGGTCACCGGTCTCGCCGATTTGGCGGGCTACTTTGATCAGTTCGGACAATGGTTCAGTGATGGAGCGCGCAGTGCGGAAGGCAATTCCCGCTCCAAGCGCCACCGCGACCAGAGTGGCAATCAAGGCAATGATCAGCGTCCAATTGCTGGCGCTCTTGTCAGCGTTCTGGCGCTCGTCCAGGGCCTTGTGAGCCTCGTGATCGGCAATCTCCAGCGCATCGGTGGTTGTCTTGAGGAACGTATTCGCATCTTTCTGCAAGTAGTAAATCTGCAGATCTGCAACGGTCGCATTGCCAGAATCAACCTGCTTCCGTTTCTGGAGCATTGGCTCCGCGAATTCCGACACCCAGGCCTCTTCGTTTCTCAGCGCTACGGCGATCGCCGCGCGTTGCTCTTCCGAGGTAACCAGCTTTTGGCTGGCCTGGAACTCATCTCGCAATAGCTGGACGCCATCATGCATTTTCTGAACCTGCTGGTTGTCTCCACTCAGCAAATAATTGCTGAGGTACAGGCGGTTTTGCATGACTTGAGAACGCACCTTGTCGGTGCCCTCGGTCACCTGCAATGCCTGCGCCGCCGCCGCTTTGGCGCTATGCTCGCGCTGCACGGCCACCACGATCACCAGGAACAGCACGATCACCATGGCCAGAATGATGCCGAAATTCAAATAGAGCTTTTTGCTCATCGACATAACAATTTCTCCACGCCCCCGTTTCTCTTGTTGGCGCTAATTCGTGCTCGGGTCGAACCTGAACTCCACCACACCCACACTTTCATCGTTCGCGGGCTCGAATCTCCATTTTTTCACCGCATCGGCGGCAGCATTGACAAGAATCGGGTTTCCACCGATTACTTTCGTGTCTTTTACCGTGCCGCTTGGCGTGACCGTGACTTCCAGCTTCACGATGCCAGCGAGATTCATCTTCCTTGCAATCTCGGGATAGATCGGGTTGATCCTGCTCTTGACCTTGCGGTCGAGAACATCTTGTGCCCTCGAGGTCTGAGTTCCAACGCTTGAAAACAACAAGGTGAGAGCGGCGGAAAAAACAAAGGCTTTGCTTAAGTTGCGAAATATCGTGCGAAGAGACACAGTTCCCCCCTCTAAAGGAAATGCCCTTGGCAAATGCAATGTTGTTTCCACCAGGAAGATCGTTCTTCAGGACCCGCTCTCTTGTAGATTTTTCAGGTACTTACCTCGCGCACCGGGGACCTGGAAGGAGGTTAGGGAAGGGGCGAAACGTCTCATTTGGGAATGCCCCGTCTCACTCCGATACACCTCAAGCGGTATGTGAAACCGGGTTCAGCCCAACCTGGAGCCTTCTGTTTTTCACTTGACTCAAATTGAGATTACAAATAGATTCCTATTTATCAACAACTTGGCTGCACTCTGATGATTTGACAGGGGGAAGTCTGACCATCGGGTCCGAACAGATTGAGCATTCTTACCCAGGTGGAGCGGAGTACGATTCTTTTCAAAATCTACTCTTGGATTTCTCAACCGCTGCTGCCAAGGCGACCTCGTCTGCAGAGGTCTTGAAGCGATTCTGCCAGGAAACCCGCAAGTACTTCCAAGTAAGCGGAGCCTACGTGTGGCAACTGATTCCCCCCGATCAATTGGTCGGAGCGGAGGCAGATGGCTGGATGGCAGCCAAGTTCCGCGCTGCCCGCCTGCGAACTTCCGAGACGGCGATCTCCAACCAGGCCATCCTCAAAAAACAACCCCTGTTCATCAATGGGCTCGACACCGCTCAATATCCAATGGCTGCCGAGTTCCAGGCCCGCTCCGTCATGGCCGTGCCCCTCATCGTTTCCAATGAGGTCCTGGGGGCAGCGGTTTTCTTGCACAACGCAGACACAGACTTCTTCCGCCCAGATCACGCGGCGAAGGCAAGCATCCTTGCGGCCCAATTGGGTGGCTTGCTTGAGGCGATGCGTCTTTCCGAGCGTGCTCGCGAAGAGCAACGCCGCGCTGGAATTCTTGCCGAAGTCGTCCAAAGCCTGCACTCTCAGCCCGACCTTGGAGTTCTGGCAGATGCGGTTGCCGACCGTCTTCGGGTCTTGCTGCGCACTCCTCTGGTCTGCATCCTGGCGCGTGGCGAGACCGGATTCGACCTGTGGGCGGTAGCCACGGAGAACCCGGCATCCGCAGTCTCGGTGCGTGCCCGCTACGACCGAAAAGATCTACACTTTGCCTCCGATTTGGCGGCTCGCGCTATCGCCGCCGGCGAACCCATCAGCGTGGTAATCAATCCGGCGGGACATTCCCTAGGCGAACTGGTTCCTCCCGGTCCATTGCTCGCAGCCCCGTTTCGGACTTCAACTAGGGAGGGCGCCGTCCTCGTCTACCCGCGCCGGGAAGGCCCCTTCAAAAGCGAAGAGAAGTCGCTTCTGCCTGTGATCACCAGTTTTGCGGCAGTAGCGATTTCCAATGCCGAGCTCTACTCCACCGCCCGTGCCCAGGCGCATGAGCTTCACCAGATCCTGAACATCGCATCGGAGTTGGGTTCGATCGCCGACATCGATCACTTCATGAACCGCTTCTTGCAGCGGGCAAGCGACTTTCTTGGCTATGGCCGAGCCTTCGTGGCGGTGGTCGAGCGGGACGGCATGCGTATCCGCTGGAGTTTGCCAGAACGCAAAGCTGGGGAGCCAGGGTTCCTGATTCCCGAAGGCATATTGACCCGTGCAATGCGGGACAAACAGATGTTCCGGGCGGATGACGTTGCAAAAGTAGAAGGCGCGCAACTGGAGATGCTTGCGCGCTACGGCGTGCGCCAGGTCTTTGCCGTTCCTTTGCTCGGCGTGGACCAGCAACTGGCCGGAATGTTTGGGATGCTGGACCGCACCGATGGCCAGCCAATTTCGGACGAAGATCTACGGCGTGCCCGTGCACTTGCCGCGCAGGTAACTGTCGCTCTCGAAGTTAGCCGCAATCTGGCCTTATCCAAGCAACACCGCCGCAAGTCGGAAGCTCTGACTACGCTTGCTCTGGAGATCAACTCCCTGCTCAGAGGTCGCGAGTTCGCCCGCAGGTTTGTCGGCCGCTTCGCAGAAATTATGGACGCGCCCGTAGCTGGATTGATCATTGATGGTCCGGTTGCAAACGCCGTCTTTGCCCCCGACTCGGCAGCTCTGCCTTTGCAGGAATTGCAAGCCGGTTTTTGCCGGACTGCCCTGGGAATGATCTCGTCCAGTTCCGAGGCACTTACCGTGCTTCCCGCAGAACAGCTGCTCGGAACCAAGAGCGCAAATGCCCAAGGCTGGAACGAGGTGCTGGTTGCGGCATTGCGCGGCGCATCGGGAGAACTGCTGGGGGCGCTTTGCCTGCTGGATCCGCCCGCGCCCTTGTCGGAATCGAACCGCCAACTTTTGCAGGCCATCTGCGGCCAGGCCTCTGTCGCCCTCGAGAATGCCCGGTTTTTTGTCCGCCTGGAGCAGGCCAATCGCCACTGGGTCGAAATTTTCGATGCGATTCCCGACTTCATCGTCGCTCACGATCAGTCTGGCAACGTGTTGCGGGTAAACCGGGCGTTGGCGGAGTTTATCGGGGTCAAACCGCAACAGCTGATCGGCATTAACATGGGAGCGCTGCTGGCGCTCGGAGGGAATACGCCTTCGCGCTCCTGCCCATTCTGCCGCAGCACGGGCGCATTCACTGACGAATACTTGCACCCGGTCTTGGAGCGCAACTATCTGGTGTCCACGTCCGAGGTGCATGCCGCCAGCAGCGAAGGCCTGCAGACGATTCATGTTCTTAAGGACATCACGGACCGGCGCGAGGCCGAGCGCCGCTACCGGGAATTATTCGACAACATCCAGGAAGGCTTATTTTTCTGCAGCCCCGACGGCCGTTTCATTGAAGTCAACGATGCTCTGGTGCGGATGCTCGGACACGAGAGCCGTGACGAACTTCTACATTCCGACCCCCGCCAAGTCGTCTTCCCCGTTCCCGAACGTCATCGCGAAATGTTTGCCGCCTTGGAACGGGACGGCATGTTGCGCAATCGCGAGGAAGTCTTAAGGCAGAAGAACGGCACTCCGGTTCACGTACTTATTAATGCCTTCGCCGTCAAAGATGGTCAGGGCAAAGTGCTTCAGTATCGCGGGCTGATGCTCGACGTGAGCGGGTTGCGTACCTATCAGTCGGAATTGCAACGAGAGCGCGACTTCTCCGGCAAGATTCTCAACAACACACAGAGTTTGATTCTCGTGGCGGATACTGCCGGGCTGATCAGCTATGCAAACCGCCGATGGCGGGTCCTAGGATACGAGCAGCCGGAGATTCTTGGCCGGCCTCTTGAAACCGTCATTGCTCCCCCCAAGCAGGATGGATTCAAGCAAGCGTATGCCGCTGTCCTCGAAGGACAGCAAGTGGATAACATGGAGTTACAGGTCCTGCATGCGGACAACCGCATCGGACAGTTCTCGGTGAACTTGAGCCCCATGCGCGACGAGCAGGGGCAAGTAACCAGCATTGTGGTGGTGATGAGCGACGTCACCGATGCCGCGTCGTTGCAGGCGAAATTGATGCACGCGGAAAAAATGGCGGCCGTTGGTCAACTGGTTTCCGGCGTGGCTCACGAGGTCAACAATCCGTTGACCGCGATTCTGGGATTCGCCGATCTGCTGATGGAAAACCCCGATCTTCCCGACAGTGCGCGCAAAGATCTGCGGGTGATCCTGCAGGAAGCGCAACGAACCAAACAGATTGTTCAAAATCTCTTGAGCTTCGCGCGCCAGATGCCGCCACAACGCAAGCCCGTTCAGCTGAACGCGATCCTGAAGCGGACGATCCAGCTGCGCGCCTACGATTTCCATAGCCGGGGCGTCGCGGTTTCGGAGCATTTTCAGGATGACCTGCCTTTCGTCATCGGCGACTCGCAACAGCTTCAGCAGGTGTTCCTCAACATTCTCAACAATGCTTACGACGCGGTGCGGGAATCGGGCAGCGGCGCCCGAATCAACATCACTACCGTCCGCAAGGGCGATTTCGTCGAAGTTTCGTTCCGCGACAATGGCCATGGAGTTCAACAGCCCGATCGCATTTTTGACCCATTCTTTACCACCAAACAGGTCGGCGAAGGAACCGGGCTGGGCTTGAGCATTTGCTATGGGATTGTCAAAGAGCACGGTGGGGAGATCTTTTGCTCGAACAATGCCGGCGAGCCGGGAGCAACCTTTACAGTTCGCCTGCCAGCGGTTACCGAATTCGCGTCTTTATCCGCAGTGGCTGGAGTCGTCAAACCATGAGCACACCTGCTCGAAAGCCTTCAAGATTGCCGGTGCTGTTGATTGAGGATGAGCCAGCGGTGATGAGCTATGTCCGTGCCGTCCTTGAGCGCTCCGGCTACTCCGTCCTATGTTGTGATTCCGGTGCCGAAGGTCTGCGCCGCTTGGAGAGCGGAGAGTTTCAGGGTGTAGTCTCCGATATGCGTACTCCGGGAGGGGTGAACGGCGCCGACGTGTATGACTGGATCGTCGCCAACCGCCCAGCCCTGGCCTCCCGCCTGGTATTTATCACCGGCGACATTGCCAACGAAGATACCGCTTCCACGCTGCAGCGCACGGGAGTGCCCTGCGTGGAAAAACCGTTTCGAGTTCAGCAGTTCATCTCTGTTGTTGAAGAGACCATGGGGAAACCGATTTGAGCCAACGTTTCGCAATTCGATTCCTGGTAGTCGATGACGAAGAGAGCATTCGCAAGCTATGTGTAACCGTAGCTGCGGGCATGGGATTCACCTGCATGGAGGCCGCCACCGGAGAGGAGGCTCTGGCTTTGCTCGAGGAGCAGCCGGCGCACATCATCCTCACCGATCTGGTGATGCCCAGAATGTCGGGGCTCGAGTTCTTGGAACGCGTCCGCAGCCTTCTTCCGCGCTCTGAAATCGCGGTCATGACCGGGCACGGCTCGGTTGAGACCGCTGTCCAGGCCATGAAACTTGGCGCTTACGATTACATTACAAAGCCGTTTACGCCTTTGGAGGAGCTGCGGCTTTTTCTCCGCCGCATGGCCGACAAGGTTGAACTGGTGGAAGAAAATCAGTTCTTGCGCGAGCGTGTAGACATGGAAACCGGCCTGCACGGCATTGTCGGGTCCACACCCAAGATCCAAGACGTTTTACGCATGGTTGCGCGGCTGAAAGACACTCGCACACCAGTTCTGATCGTTGGCGAAAGCGGCACCGGAAAGGAACTCGTGGCTCGCGCCATCCACTTCCGTGGAGCCTTTGCCAACCGCCCCTTCGTGGCAGTCGATTGCGGTTCGCTGGTTCCGACTCTTATTGAGAGCGAGCTCTTTGGCTACGAAAAGGGCGCCTTCACCGGAGCCGTACGCTCCAAACCTGGACTTTTCCAGTCGGCGCACGGCGGTACGATTTTCCTCGATGAAATCGGCGAACTTCCTCTGGAAATGCAGGCGAAACTTCTGCGCGTGCTTCAGGAGAAGGAGGTGCGACCAGTGGGCAGCAACCAGAAGGTCAAAGTGGACGTGCGCGTGATCGCCGCCACCAATCGCGATCTGGAAATGGAATATCGTGCCGGCCGCTTTCGCAAAGACCTCTACTTCCGCCTCGACGTGGTTACGATCCGACTGCCTTCCCTTCGCGAGCGTCGTTCCGATATCCCCATGCTCGTGCACTGGTTCCTCGACCGGCATGGCAACGGGAATGGCGTCCAAGTCACCAGCGCAGCCATGAAGTGTCTTCTGCAATATGATTGGCCAGGCAATGTCCGGGAGCTGGGGAACTGTGTAGAACGTGCCACTGCTCTCGGCGACGGAAAAACGATCGACGTTGCCGACTTGCCGCCCAGCGTGCTATCCCATGTGCCGACCGAGCTGGCATCGATTGCAACCTCCAGCCCGGCTCCTTCCACCGACCTCGAAGCTATTGAGCGGGCCACGATCCAGCGCGTTTTCGAGCAAGTGAACGGTGACAAGGTGATGGCTGGCAAGATGCTCGGGATCAGCCGGGCAACTTTGTATCGCAAACTCAAGCGCTACAATATCGGCGCTCAGCAGGATATCGCTAGCGAAAGCCAGCGACTCCAGTAGCCCGGCTGGCCCCTAAGACTGTGTCATTGTGAGACGTCCTCAATTTGCGATCTCTCCTCCTGAGACACTTCGCGTTGGTTTTTCAATCAATTAGCAGGTTTTATTTTGGCTTGGATCGTGCATAGCCGGAGTGAGGGCCCTCGTCCGTAATTTCGCAGGGGGCTGGAGAACCGATGGGAATTGAGGCTCCCAATACGGCAGCTCTGTGGAAGACCTGGCAGCGTCTTTACCCCCTGTATTGCGCGTTGGCACACGAATTTGTGCTCGATGCCCCACCCTGCCCCGATCTGGAAACCGGGGTTGCAGTCCCTGGGCCTGAAGCCGTCAGGGAAGCCGCCTTGTGGTTCTCAACCATGGATTCGCGCATACAGATTCATCACTTGAGACATTTCGCGCAAACTTCCCCCCTCATGATTGAGCAAGCCGTCTCCGACATATTGTTTCATGCGCTGAATACCAACCCTCAAACAGACGGTGATCGAGACAAAGTCGATTTCCTCGTGGTGCAGTTGCTCGCCATGCGCCTTCCCCCGAGAGTAACCGGATCCGATATCAGCTTGACCTCAGCCATGAAAATGTTCGAGGCCCTGTCCGGCCGGGCTGAGGGCGAGCCATCGAAGTTCACGAAAAATCTGGACGAAATGATCGTCGAGGCGGACAGCGCGAAGAACCTCAACTCGCTGTTCACGTCCCGCATTATCGAACGCAGCCGCGAAATCAAGCACTCCTGCGGCGCCGAATTCTTTCAGCCGCAGTCCTTGGGGGCGTTTGCACGCTTCGGCTATCTCATTCGCCGCCGTTTCTTCCAGCTGATGCAACAAGATCTTAACGCCATTCTTGACGGCCTCCGGGAGCTTGAGTCGCGGGGGGTAACGACGATCGATTGCCGTAAGGCCCAGTTCAGTGCCGAAGAGCCCATTGCGCGCATTCGTATGATCTGCAACTCGTGGCGGGTCATGTTTCAAGCTGAGTATTCCTCCGGCCAGCCGCTTTGCCTGCTGGTGGATTTGAAGACGGCGGTGGAGTTAGCTCTGGCACAACCCAAACCTCAGGCGTCGGCTGCCTTTCATAAGATGACGGCAACTGGCGCGAGCAGTGCGGCCCGTGGCCGATAGGCAATTTGTTTTGGAGTAGAACGTGGAACGCCCAACAGTCGCAATCTTTACCGATGACGCAGCTTTCGCCAACGCTCTTACCCGGCGATGGCTCAGCGAGCGTGAAATACCGGCCTTCGTACTCATACAAAGTGACTCTGAGTGGGGGACTGCGTTGGACTTCGATCTCGCTGTCGTCGTCAGAATCAATCCTGACAAGCTGGCGGCAGCCGTTGACGCGCTCAAACTCACCGGCAAGCCGGTGATTTTGGTTTCTTCTTCGAATAGCAACTCGCCGCAAGGGCGGAATCTGATCGCTTTGCCGGAGGTTTTGGAGTGGCCCGAGTTGGTGGTGGTGCTGGCACAACAGGTTCTCTACCACGAGCGTACTAAGGCGGACTTGGATCGCATGCAAGAATTGAATCTGGGGTTGGAACGAGAGGCCTCACTCGGGCGCTATATGCTGGAAGTACTGCACAATCTCAACAATGCCCTGACCTCGGTGTTGGGCAATTCCGATCTGATCCTCGTCGACGCCGGCGAACTCCCTCGCTCGCTACGGTCGCAGGTCGAAACCATACGCAACATGGGGATGCGCATGAACGAAATCATGCACCGCTTCTCCTCCCTTCAAAAGGAGATGCTTTTGATCGAGCAGCAAAGCGCAAATAAAGGCGTACGGTCCGCCACCGCAGGAACCTCATAGCCCTTTTCCGTACTCGACACCCACCAGGTAAAGCCCGGAGGCTGGTGCCGTAGCACCGGCGGAGGAGCGATTGCGGTCGGCGAGAATTCTCAGCACATCATCCGGCGCTATCGTCTTTTTCCCAACCAACAAGAAAGTCCCCACCAGGTTTCGCACCATGTGGTGAAGAAATCCATTGCCGCGGATCTCATACACAAACTCTCCCTCACCTTCGCTCAGGCAGGAAGAAAAGACGGTGCGAACGTTCGAACTCTTCTGCTCCTTTCCGCGCTCCGGGTCGACCGCCGCAAACGAGGTGAAATCATGCTCGCCTTCTACCAAAACCACGGCCTTTTTCATTGCGTCGAAATCCAGTGGATACGGATAGTGCCACACGTAACGCGCAAGAAACGGAGGACAAATATCTCTTCGATACATGCGATAGCGGTAGGTTTTAGCCAGGGCCGACTTGCGGGCGTGGAAATCCGCTGCCATCTCCACACAGTCGAGCACTCGAATAGAGGAGGGAAGAACATCGTTCAGCGCGATCACAAGATTTCCCGCCGGAATGGCGGACTCAAGTCGAAAACTAGCCACCTGCCCAAGCGCGTGTACTCCGGCGTCGGTGCGTCCGGAACCTTGCGGGAGGACTTTTTCCCCAGTCACACGTCCAATAGCTGAAGCGAGCGTCGCTTGAATGCTCGGCGAGTCGGGCTGGATTTGCCAGCCGGAGAATTCGCTGCCGTCGTAGGCGAGGATAATTTTCAAGGTTCGCATGGAAGAAAAGGAATCCTGCAGAGTACCGGTGCATCCAACAATACATTGTTTACAGTCATTTACGTGAGGGCAACTGCTGCTCGGGATATACTGTTGCGTTCCCATTGAATCGTCTCTGTAAGCGGTACGCATCCACAGATTTTGGTACCACCGTGGAACCCGGCAGTCCCTTTTTGCGTAATAAAGGTTTGCTGAGAGCCCACTTTAGCCGCACTGAGCGTTCAGTTTCCAAGCTTTGCCAGACTTTAGGTTGTCCTAGATGGAGAGGATGGAATGTCTTTATCTTTCTTGCAGTCTCAGCTTCGCAAGGCCATAGCAGTCCTACTGATCGGGGCCTTTCCGCTTTCGCTAATGTCCCAGGATGCACAAAGCTCGGCTCAACCCCAAGCGAGTACGCCGCAGGCTAATTTGCCGGCGGCGCCGGCTCACCAGCGGAACGAGATGTTCAACTATTCGAAACCCAAGGGCCATTTCCCGAACCCGATCGCTCCCTATGTGCCGCACGAGGTCGCCCCACCGGACCTGACGAATTCGCCCAAGCTGGATCAACTCATGCGCGAGGGCAAGATCTATTTATCGATGGATGACGCAGTGTCTCTAGCGCTGGAAAACAACCTCGACATCGCGATTCAGCGGTACAACGCCGGCATTGCCGACACTGAAATCATGCGGGCAAAATCGGGTGCAAACACATTCTTTGGCGTGCAATTCGGCGTCGTGCAAAACACTCCGGGTGGTGGCGTGGGAGGCCTGAGTGGATCGGTCGGTTCCGGGCCTGGCGGAACCAGTGCGGGAGCCGGCGGCATCGGGGCTGGAACCTTGGGCATTACAAGTACGGAAGGTTTGGGCCCGCTGATCTCTAGCTTTGACCCGATCCTGACCGGGACCCTGCAGTTCGACCATGCCCGATTTGTGACCACCAGCCCGTTCCAGGGTAGCGCCTCGAACACAACGACCGGGAACTTCAGCTATCAGCAAGGTTTCCAGTGGGGGACCAACATGCTGGTGGGATTCAACAACACCCGCTCAACCACGAACAGTTTTTTCCAGACCGTAAGTCCGGCGCTGAATTCCAATTTTAATTTCCGGCTTTCGCAACATTTGTTGCAGGGATTTGGATTGAATCCCAACAACCGCCTAATCCAGATCACGAAGAACAACCGCGAAATAACCGACGTCGCCTTCCGCCTGCAGGTAATTACGACAGTTGATCAGATTGAAAATCTTTACTGGAACCTTGTATACGCGTACGAAAACGTTCGCGTTGCCCAAGAATCGCTCGCCTTTGCCCAAAAGACCCTATCCGATACCCAGAAACAGGTCGAGATCGGCAGCCTGGCTCCGATTGAGACGGTTCGTGCCCAGAACACGGTCGCCGCGGATCAGCAGAGCCTTATCCAGGCGCAGACGAACCTGGATCTGCAGCAATTACTCATCAAGAACGCCCTCAGCCGAACCTTGCAGGATCCCATCCTGGCTAGCGCTGAAGTGATCCCCACCACCACCATGGCGCTGCCTCAGCAGGAACCTGTAACTCCGACGCAGGATCTCATCAATGAAGCGCTCCAGCATCGAGCGGAAATTGTGGAAACCCGAATGGACCTGAAGAATCGTGATATCAGCACCAGGGCGCTCAAGAATGCGCTTTTGCCAAGTCTTGATCTATTCGCCTACTACGGTGGGTCGGGAGTGGGAGGATCGCAGAATTCGAACTACGTCTGCCTTGATCCCGCTCAGGCTAGTTCTGCCTTTTGCACCGGTTTCAGTCCCATAGCACCAGTTTCTTATAACTCGACGCTAAATCAGTTGGTGAACTCCACCGCCCCCGACAAAGGCATGGGAATTACGCTCAACATTCCTCTCCGCAACCGGCAGGCGCAATCGGTCCAGATACGATCGGAACTGGAATACCGACAAGCTCAAATGCGATTGCAGCAGCTTGAAAACCAGGTGCGGATCGAGGTCCGTAATGCCCAATTTGCGGTCACGCAGAACCGGGCAGCCGTACAATCCTCGCAAGCCGCCGTGGAACTGGCAAAACAGTCGCTCGACGCCGAGCAGAAGAAATATGCGCTCGGCGCATCGACCTCGACCTTGGTGCTGCAGAACCAGTCGGCACTTGCCACGGCGGAGTCAAACCTGGTTTCGGCAATGGCCGCCTACGAGAAAGCTCAGATCGAACTTGATCGGGCAACTGGGCTTCTTCTCGAGCATGCGGGAATCAACTTGTCGGATGCTGAAAGGGGCGAAGTCACCCATATGCCGAAGGTCCCTTATGTGACACCCCGTACTGATGTGCAGTCGGTGATGCCACAGCAGCCCCCTTCCCAGCAATAAATTCGGGGACCAAGGTTTCCGAGGGCACGCCTTAGCGGCGTGCCCCTTTTCTTGCCCGGCTTCCGGTCCTTAGCTCGCGAGTCTCCATTCCAGTCGAGGGAAAACGTGTGCGAGAATACCTGCACGATCCTTCCACATGCCTGACACCCTCTCGATTGCAATCGTTGCGCTCAATGAAGAGTCCAATATCGGTCGCGTGCTCAAAAGCGTGCGCTGGGCAGATGAGATCGTTGTCGTCGATTCCGGCTCAAGCGACCGCACTTGCGAGATAGCCCGCGACTACGGAGCACGCGTCGTCCACGAACCCTGGCGCGGCTACACGGGACAGAAGAACTATGCGCTCGAGTTGTGTACGAAGGACTGGATTCTTTCGCTCGACGCCGATGAGGAAGCAAGTTCGGAATTAGCCGGGGAAGTCCAGGAGATTCTTGCGAGGTCCGGCCCGTTGGACGGATATTCGATTCCACGCAAGAATCTCTTTCTCGGCCGCTGGATGAAGCATGGCGGCTTTTATCCCGATCCGAAGCTTCGACTCTTCCGGCGCGGTATGGCTTATTCGACGGGCCGGGACCCTCATGACCGGTTCGAGATGAAGCAAAGCAAGCGCGTGGGTCGAACCCGCGGCGCCATGATTCATCACACCTATCCCACACTGATTCTTTACCTCGAACACATGAACCGCTATTCGAGCGTCTGGAATCGCGTCCCCGGGGCGAAGCCACGCCCCTTCAGTCTCCACTCGATCGTCCTCCGCCCGATTGCTACGTTTCTCTACAACTACTTTATTCGTCTCGGATTCCTGGATGGCCGCGAGGGACTCTTGCTGCACATGTACCATGCTGGATATGTTTCCTGGAAGTATGCGAAGGCGTGGGAAATGGGACGGAAGCCGATCGGGTGATCGGGACCCGACCAAGCGGTCGCTCGCTTCCCTTGCCCATGGTTTGCGGCCTCTCCTATGATCAACAGTGAATATGGCCGATAAGAAGACCACGCCGCTTCCAGAAAGCCCGATAACGGAGGTTTCTCGAGACCGGCAACCCTCTGAATCAGAGAAGAGATGGGCTGAGCGGACGCTGCTCCCCACGCTAGAGAAGTCCCCGGAGAAACCGATTGGAGCGCCGACCGGGGTCAACCTTGACGAACATAGCCGCGCCCGGTTCTCTACGATCTCCGGCGTTCCGGTCCGCCGGCTCTACACTCGCGGGGATTTGCCCGAGGACTGGGGTTACGACCAATATCTCGGCTATCCCGGAGAGCCTCCCTTCACTCGCGGCATACACGCCACGGGATATCGGGGAAAACTTTTCACGATGCGGCAGTTCTCGGGCTTTGCTTCCCCTGAGGAAACAAACCAGCGCTACAAATATCTGCTGGAACACGGCGGCAGTGGACTCTCGGTTGCGTTCGATCTGCCCACCTTGATGGGCTATGACTCTGATCATCCCGCCAGTGAAGGCGAGGTCGGAAAATGCGGGGTGGCGATCGATTCTCTCGAAGACATGGAGATCCTGTTCAGCGGAATCGACCTTGAGAAAACCACAGTGTCCATGACCATCAACTCGCCCGCCTCAGTCCTGTGGGCGATGTATCTGGTCGTTGCGGAAAAGCAAGGCGCCGACTGGAAGAAGATTTCCGGCACCATCCAGAACGACATTCTCAAGGAGTACATCGCACAGAAGGAATACATTTTCCCGCCAGCACCCTCGATGCGGCTCGTGGTGGACACGTTTGAGTTCGGCTCCAAGTTCACTCCCCGCTTCAACACGATTTCCATTAGCGGGTATCACATTCGCGAGGCTGGTTCGACCGCCCTGCAGGAACTCGCCTTCACCCTGTATGACGGCGTCGAGTACGTCGAATGGGCACGCCGCCGTGGCCTTGATGTCGATGAGTTTGGCCCGCGCCTGAGCTTCTTCTTCAACGCGCACAACGACTTCTTCGAAGAAATCGCCAAGTACCGCGCCGCGCGCAAGATTTGGTATCGCGTGATGAAAGAGCGCTTCGCGGCCAAGAACCAACGCACGTGGCTGATGCGTTTCCACACGCAAACCGCTGGTGTTTCTCTCCCCGCGCAGCAGCCCATGAACAACATCGCCCGCGTGGCCTTGCAGGCGCTTGCCGCCGTCCTGGGGGGAACACAGTCGTTGCACACCGATGCCTACGACGAAGCCCTTGCACTCCCCACCGAAGACGCTGCCCGCATCGCATTGCGCACGCAGCAAATCATTGCCTACGAGTCCGGTGTAACCCAGACGGTTGACCCCCTGGGCGGCTCGTACTTCCTGGAGAACCTCACGCTGCAAATGGAAAAGGGCGCCTTCGATTACTTCGGCAAACTGGATGCCCTGGGCGGGATGGTGAAGGCTATCGAGCGAGGATACCCACAGAGAGAAATTGCCGAAGCGGCTTACAACTATCAGCGCGCGGTCGAAGCGAAAGAAAAAGTCATCGTTGGCGTGAACGACTTCGTCATCGAAGAGGAGTCACCCAAGATCCTCTACATCGACGAGTCGGTGGCGACGCAACAGTCGGCAAAATTGAAAGCGCTGCGTGCGCGTCGATCCAGCGACGACGTCCGGCGGCGATTGGACGCGCTCAAAAAGGCAGCTGCGCTCGAGCCGCAGTCGAATGGCGCCATCTCGTCGGCCAACACCATGCCCTACATCATCGAAGCAGTGCGCGCTTATGCCACCATCGGTGAGATTTGCGATGCGTTGCGCGAGGTGTACGGGACCTATACAGAAGTGAGCGTCACCTAGGCGGAACCAGCCCCTGCCCAGTCCCGCCAGGCTAGTTGTTAGTGGCCTTTGTGCTGCTCGAAGTAAGCTTCGCCTTGTCGCACCTGTTGCATCGCCTCGTCAACTAACTGAAGTGCTTTCTCCCTGTGTCCACCTTTGTTGGGAGCGGATTTCTCCAGTTCCGCTTTGGCTTGTTCCAGATGTCCCATAGCGGCGCTCATATGAGGCTCGTGTGCCGACATCTCATGCGTTTGTGCCGGACGGCCGAGCGAATAAACGCTTAGTCCGATCAGTACCGTCAGCGTGCTTGCAAGTGTAATGATTCTGGTTCGCATACTTCCTCCTGAGAAATTGAGAACGGAAGGGTCAGACGCGAGGCCGGGCAAGAGGGTTGCTCAGGCCAGCCCGCCTCCGCAAGCCATGGTTCCAAGCGGCTGCCCCAGTACTTCGCCGATTCAGGCCGGCGAGCAACCTACCCGAGGATGCTCATCTTTAGCTTTCCTAGATCGATTTAGTGGATTGCCCGCAATCTGCTACACTGACTCGCTCGCAGGCGGTTATTCCATTCAGGAACTTAGGCATTCTATGGACTGCGTACTTGGAATTGATGTTGGGACCGGCGGCACCCGCGCCGTAGTCGTTGATCGCGAGGGCAAGATCCTAAGCTCTGCCACAAGCGAACATGTACCGTTCGCTTCTCCAAAAACCGGATGGGCGGAACAAGACCCGCACGATTGGTGGAGAGCGGCGGGCGAAGCCATCCGCGCGGCCTTGAAACCGGTGCCGGGCGGTAATGTGGTGTGCGCCGGACTAGCCGGCCAGATGCATGGTGCTGTATTGCTCGACAGCCGGGGAGAAGTGCTCAGACCGTCGCTCATCTGGTGTGACGTACGCACGCAGACGCAGTGCGATTGGCTCAATTCCAAATTCAGCGAACGAAAGATCATTGAGCTCACTTGCAATCCTGCGCTGGCAAATTTTACCCTCACCAAGCTTCTCTGGGTCCGCGACAACGAACCCGAAGTCTGGAAGAGGTTCGAGAAAGTACTCCTACCCAAGGACTACGTCCGCTTCCGCATGACCGGCGAGCACGCCATGGATGTAGCCGAAGCCTCCGGCACGCTCATGCTCGATGTGGCGCATCGCAGGTGGTCGGACGAAATGATGGCGATGGTGGATATCCCCATGAGCAGCCTGCCCAAACTGTGCGAGTCCCCTGAAGTCTGTGCACGGATTTCGGACAAAGGCGCTGCGCATACCGGCTTGAAGGCGGGCACGCCGGTTGTTGGCGGGGCTGGTGATCAGGCCGGTGGAGCAGTGGGAATGGGGGTTGTGCGCGCCGGAGCAGTGAGCGCGACGATTGGTACCTCCGGCGTCGTGTTCGCGGCCACTGACAATCCGGCGATGGATCCGAAAGGCCGCGTGCACACTTTCTGTCACGCTGTCCCTGGCCGTTGGCACGTCATGGGAGTTACCCAAGCCGCAGGGCAGTCTCTCCGATGGATGCGCGAACTCCTCAAGAATGGAAGCAATCTTGATTATGACCAGCTCACGCGCGAAGCTGCCCAGGTCGCGCCGGGTTCCGATGGAGTGCTCTGGGCCCCCTACCTGATGGGCGAGCGCACGCCGCATCTGGATCCTAATGCGCGCGGAACGCTTACTGGCCTTTCCGCCAGCCACACCCGGGGACACGTCACCCGCGCCGTGCTCGAAGGTGTCGCCTTCAGCTTGAAGGACACGTTTTCGCTATTCGCGGCCATGAAAGTCCCGGTAAACAATGTGCGCCTGGGCGGTGGCGGCGCTCGCTCTGAGTTGTGGCGTCAGATTCAAGCCGATGTGTACGGCTACGAAGTGGAGATTCTGGCTGCCGAAGAAGGAGCGGCTTACGGCGGGGCCCTGCTCGCCGGGGTTGGCGCGAAGTGGTGGAACTCGGTCGAGGAGGCTTGCGATCGAGTGGTCGAAGTACAACAGCGCGTTAAGCCGAATCCCTTGGCTGCCGCAGCCGTGGACAAGCAATATGAAAACTATCGGCTGCTTTACCCTGCCTTGAAGCCGCTGTTTGCGAGGATGGGCTAGCAAACAGGGCGCGCATACTTGATCCGATATTGGCGCGGGCTCATGCCGAATTCGGTGCGGAAGGCGTGATTGAAATTCGAAACGTCGCCAAAACCTGAGTCCAACGCGATGTTCAGTACCGGGCCAGCTTCCGCCATGAGCCGGGTGGCCGCAATCCTCAGCCGCGTGCGCAAGACAAACTGATAAGGCGTAAGGCCTGTTAAGCCCTCAAAGACACGTAGAAAGTGGTAACGACTGAGCTTCGCCTCCGCGGCCAGCGAGACCAGATTGTGGTTCCACTCTGGATGCGCGCCGATGCGCCGCAGAACACGCGTGATACGCGCTTCGGTGGACGGCAAGCTCTGCTGCTTCGTCCTCGCGCCGCTTCCCAGTTCGAGCGCTTTCGCAGCAATATCGACAACAATCTCCTCCCAGGCACGGGAGTCAAGCAAGCCTGTGCAATTCTGGGTCGCTCGATCTAAGGCCGCATAGGCCCTTGAAATCAGCCTTGAAAGCTCTCTCACGGGCGGCACCCTCAGCCTGACAAAGCGTGTAGATCGCGTTTGAATATTGCCTTCCTGCGCGAGACCCTCAAAATATTCTGGTGAGTAGGCGAAGGAAATGCAACGATCGCCGGGGGCGTGCTCGTGCCCACATTCGAAGTACTGGCCGGCGTTTCCCAGCAACAACGAACCCGGAGTCATGAGTTCGCTCCCGAGGCTGGAACGATACTGAAAACTTCCCTCCACCACGATCGCGATGGCTACATCTTGATGCTGCTCTTCAAAGGAGCGATCCCGCGGACCAGCTCCGCAGACTACGTCAGCCACAGTCCAGCCATTGCCGTTGGCCAGTATCTGCCTGGGCGGTGCACCCTTGGTATCGGGGACCGGTCCACGGCTGGATTCGATTTCGACCGCAATTTTCCCCAAGAACTTCCCCCATCCAGAACGATACAACACGAGGAGAGCCAGCGCCTTCTTTCCCTGGAGCACGCGCGGGGCGCTGAGGCGGGCTCACTTCTAGAACCGGAGGGAGGAACAGGTGAACGCGAGAGGGTTTGCTCAGCCAGACATTTCTACAAAACTTATCGGGCATTGGGAGCAGCTTTGCCACAAGCTGGAAGCCTTGGCAGAGGAGTTCCCAGCGCAGAAATTTCTTTACCGACCGGTCGATGGTGTGCGCAGTGTTGCGGAACTACTCCGGCACGTGGCCTTTTGGAACAACTATGTGGCTGACAAGGCACGCGGGAAACAACCCGACGACAGCGACAATGAGCTCCCGAAGGAGAAATTCTCGACGAAAAGCGAAATTCTCCAAGCACTCAAACAAAGTGCATCAACTGCCACGGCAGCGCTAAAAGCGAATTCATCCATGAACATCGATACCACAGAACTGATGATCTCGTTTATCGAGCATAACTGCGAACACTATGGTCAATTGGTGGTGTATGCACGTCTGCAAGGGATTGTGCCGCCGGCTTCTCGAGGGTAGCGCAACCGATCCAGTGAGTGCTAGACGTTTTGCTAGGAGGGAGAAAGTGATGCATGCATCGACAGCGGGACCAAATTTCCTTGGCTTACTACAAGCCGACGGCAGATCGCGGGAAGTTCCGGAAACAGAAGACACCTATGGCTGGCTGGTAGGGAGCTGGGAACTGGATGTGCTGCATTACAAGACGGTGGATGTCAGGTGTCAAAAGATAAAGGGCGAGGCACACTTTGGATGGGTGCTCGAGGGCCGTGCAATCCAGGACGTCTGGATCGTGCCGCGAGTTTCGGATCGAGGACCCGCTTCCGTCCGGGGCAACAATATATATGGAACCACTTTACGGGTTTGGGATCCGCAAATTCAGGCATGGCAAATCCGCTGGATAAATCCTGTGAGCGGGCATGAAGAACGGCAGACCGGCCGGCGAGTGGGTGAGGAGATCGTGCAAATCGGGGCACGCGCCGACCTTACTCCCACCCGATGGCGTTTCACGGAAATCACCTCAGATTCCTTTCACTGGATCGGGGAAGCATTGCGAACGGATGGCAAGAATTGGCTACTCGAAGGCGAATTCCAGGCGCGTCGAATTCGGCCATGAGCGGCGCCCGCGCAGGTTGTTCCTCTCCTGTTATGTTTAATCATGGTTGAAATTTCCTGCCGCGGGCTGCTGTTTGATTTGGATGGGGTATTGGTCGACTCGACTCCTGCTGTAGCTCGCGTGTGGACGAAATGGGCCATTGAACACGGCTTTGATCCTGAGGAAACCGTGCGCAATGCCCATGGCCGTCCCAGCCTGTCGACGATAAAGGAGCTCTTACCGAACGCAGTCGACCCGGCGTTGGAAAATGAGGTCATTCTGCGCGGTGAGATCGAAGACACCGACGGAGTGGTCCCGCTGTCCGGAGTTTGTAATTTTCTGAAGTCAGTCCCGAACGATCGCTGGGCGCTTGTCACCTCGTGCGCCAGACCACTCGCATACGTGAGACTCACTGCCGCAGGCATTCCGATCCCCGAGAAGATGATCACGGCGGATGACGTGCGGCGGGGCAAGCCCGATCCCGAACCGTACCTAAAAGGCGCGGCATTGCTTGGGCTTCCAGCGTCCGAATGCGTGGTCTTCGAAGACGCTCCTGCCGGTATTCGCGCCGCTAAATTAGCAGGGACCCGCGTTATCGCTCTGCCCACGACAGAATCGGAAAAGGAACTGAAATCTGCGGGAGCCGACTGGATTCTGCCCGGATACTCGAATCTCAGCCTCGAATTTCTAAACGGGCCGGGCTTGAAACTGCGCCTCACGCCGTAAGTCCTCGCTTCTTCGTCTCTTCTCGCGCTTTTGCCGAGTTTTGGTCTTGCGGCTGTAAAAAGATTGTCAAGCCTCGACTGGAATCAACCGAAGTGGTGGCTTGGGATAGTAATCTTTCTGTAACTCACCGGAAATCATCCGGCAGTTGAGACGACTCGCCCCGGGGGAGGACAATGCTAAGAGCAGCCGAGAACCTGCCCGCTATGACGTTCCAGAACGTGCCCCAGAAGTCGCCGTCGCGGACTGTGACTTCAGCAACCGATCGCATTCTCGTCGTGGAAGACGATCGCGCAGTGCAGCGGGCCCTGCGTCGCCTGTTTGAGGCGGAAGGTTACGGAGTTCAAACTGCGGACGATGGCGCTAGCGCGGTCGAGCTGTTCCGCACCTATTCCCCCACCGCCGTCGTGCTGGATCTGCGCCTTCCGGGGATGTCTGGACGGGAAGTTTGCAGCGCGCTGAAACAAGTTGCGGCCACGGTCCCCATTATCGTTCTAAGCGCTGCCAGCGACGTTTCCGACAAGGTGCTGCTTCTTGAGCTTGGGGCTGACGACTACGTCACCAAACCATTCAGCCCACGCGAACTCCTGGCCCGAGTCAGAGCCGCCCTCAGACGCACCGTCAAATCCTCGATGGGCGAGCAGTTCTCGTTTGATGAGATCCACGTTGACGTGAGCAAAATGGAGGTCATTCGCGAGGGCAGGACGATTACGCTCACGGCCCAGGAATTCAAGACCCTTAAGTTCATGCTCCAGAATCCCGAACGTGTGATTACCCGCGACGAGCTTTTGAATGAAGTTTGGGGATATCACAACTACCCTTCGACCCGCACCGTGGACAACCATATCCTAAAGCTGCGTCAGAAACTGGAGAGGGACCCCGCGAATCCTGTACATTTTCGGACCGTCCACGGTGTAGGCTATAAGTTCGTCAGCTGACCACAGGGGAGCAGTGATGGTTAGAGTCCGGCTACGAACCAAGTTCCTGCTCTCGATGGTTCTGGTCTCGGCAGGACTTACGTCCTTGAGCCTGCTACTCGTCCGCCATACGATTCAGGGGAAAGTTGTGGACGGGATTTACTCCGACCTGCAGAACTCCGTTACCACCTTTCAAAGCTTCCAGCACGAGCGGGAGATGACCCTGAGTCGCTTTGCCGACTTGCTGGCGGACCTAACCAGCACTCGTGCCCTGATGACCACGCACGACGAGACCACGATTCAGGATGGCTCGGAAGGGCTCTGGCGGCTGGCCGGAAGCGATCTGTTTGTCCTGGCAGATCCAACCGCAAAAATCGTTGCCATGCATACCAGCACAACGGGGTTCACCCGGGAAATGGCCCAGAGTTCCCTTTCTGCGCTTCTCCAGCGGAGGGAACGTTGGTGGTTTGGCGCCAATCATCTTTATGAAGTCTTCGTGAAGCCGATTTATTTTGGTCCAGCCGCGGACAACCGCTTACTTGGATTTCTGGTGGTTGGTTATGAGATTGACTCGCGCGTGGCGTCGCAAATCGGTCGGATCGCAAACAGCAAGGTAGCCTTTTCCTACAATGGGGCAGTGGTCATCACCACCCTGTCTGCCGACCTCAACCCTCAGTTTGCGTCTCAGGATTTCTCTGAGGAGTCTGGGAAAGCTCGCGCTCTGGAACTCGGCAATGAACGTTTTCTGCAAACCACGGTCGACCTCACGCCCGGGGGCCAGCCCAATGTGCGACTAACGGTGTTGAAGTCCTATGACCAGGCGACGGCATTTCTTGAGAAGCTCAACCGGTTGCTGCTCGGTTTGGGAATTCTGGCGGTCGTCCTGGGTACGGTTTTGGTGTTTCTGATTTCCGACACGTTTACGCGGCCCCTTTCGAGCCTGCTCGCCGGTGTCGCAGCTCTGGAAAAAGGCGACTTCCGCTATCCCCTTAAGACCGAAGGGAAGGACGAAGCTGCCGAGCTTTCGCGGGCCTTTGACGCCATGCGCGAAAGCCTCCTCAAAACTCAGCAGAGCCTGCTTGAGTCCGAGCGTCTTGCCACCATCGGCCGTATGGCAAACTCCATCTCCCACGATTTGCGCCATTCGTTGGCTGCCATCGTGGCCAACGCGGAGTTCTTGAGTGAAAGAGACCTGCCCCAGGAGCAGCGCGAAGAACTCTATCAGGAAGTGCAGTTGGGAGTGCATCGCATGACCGAACTGATCGATTCCCTGCTTGAGTTTTCCCGTACCCGCGCCTCCTTGCGGCCAACCTACGGGAACCTGCGCATGGCGGTCGAAAAGGCGGCGCAAGCGGTACGCAGCAACCCCGAATTTCATAACGCGCACATCGAGATCCACCAGCGTGGCAGCGCAGAAGGCTGGTTCGACCATCGCAAGCTGGAGCGCATTTTCTTCAATCTGCTGTTGAATGCGTGCGAGGCCATGCCGGATCGCAACGGGCGGATTGTGATCGAACTCGACGACGATGGCTCCAGAATAGAGATAACGGTGAGCGACAATGCCCGTGGTATTCCACCCTCCATCCGGAATACACTGTTTGAGCCCTTCGTGAGCCAGGGCAAGGAAAACGGCACCGGGTTGGGCCTGACGGTAGTGCAAAAGATCATTCAGGACCACGGCGGCGACATCTCACTTGAGCGTACTTCAACCCAAGGAACGGTGTTCCGCATCATTCTTCCTCATCCTGCGACTCTCAGTAGGGGCTCAGATGTGCAGGAGTCTTCTTCTGCGAAAAGCCATGCCGGCTCGGCAAAACTCGCCTGATGGGAACCGGGCGCTAAGCTCTGCAAAATTCTTCGTTCGGGAGGAAGACTTGAAACCACGAAGCTTCTACTTCCGCTCTCATATGCTTCGGATTTTTCTGTTGCTGGTTTTGGGGTCTTGTGCGGCAGCTCAAGGTCCAGCTTCTCCCTCGACAGAACAGACCCTTGCGCAATCGGTTCAAGAGTTGCGCCAGCAAGTCGAAGACTTGCGCGCGGCGGTCGCGGAAATCCGTTCGGAAGCGTCACAATACCGGGCCGAGAGCGAACAGCTGCGCAAGGAATTGGAGACGATCCGAGCTACGCCGCCCACTGCTGTGCCCTCCCCCGGAACGGAACAGGCAACGGGAGCAACGGCTTCTGTCGACGAGCGGTTGGCTTCCATGGAAGAAACCACGCAACTTCTGCAAAACCAACTCAAGACCCAGTATCAAACCAAGGTCGAAAGCGCTTCCAAGTATCGCCTCCGCCTCTCCGGTTTAGTCCTCTTCAATCTATTCGGGAATTCCGGTTCCACCGACAACATGGACGTGCCAACCTATGCAGCACCCAGCAGCACCTACGGTGCAACCTCTGTTTTTGGCGCAACCCTGCGGCAATCGCAAGTCGGACTGGAAGTCTTTGGGCCAACGCTTGCCGGAGCCAAAACCAGCGGCCATGTTCAGTTCGATTTCGGGGGCGGATTCCCGACCGACGCGCTCGATGGCGTGAATACGGGTATCGTGAGATTGCGTACTGCCAGCGCCCGGATGGATTGGCAAAATACCTCGATCGTCGTAGGGCAGGACGAGTTGTTCATTTCTCCCAACTCGCCAACCTCGTTTGCATCCCTATTGACCCCCAGCTTCGGCTACGCTGGAAATCTCTGGGCCTGGACCCCACAGCTGCGCGTCGAGCACCGCCTCGCACTGAACGCGAACCAGAACATGGTTTTTCAGGCCGGCATTCTCGACAATCTAACCGGCGAGCCGTCGTATGGAACTCACCGGCAGCCACAGCCCGGAGAAAGTTCCGGGCACCCAGCGTATGCATTACGAACTGGGTGGAATGCAAGCTTGCACAACAGGCCAGTCGGTCTTGGGATCAGTGGATATTATTCACCTCAAGACTGGGGCTTCGGCTGGGAAGTCAAAGGCTGGGCAGTTGCCACCGACTGGAAAATCCCGCTCACGCGTCAACTGGAACTCTCCGGCGAGTTTTACCGCGGAAAGGCCGTAGGGGGCCTAGGAGGGGCGATCGGCCAGTCTCTGGTGTTCAGCGGAAGCCCTTCCGATCCTGCCTCTTACTTCCGTCCTTTGAACTCCGAAGGCGGATGGTCGCAACTCAAGTTTTCGCCCACTTCTCGGCTGGAATTCAATGGTGTATTCGGCATGGATAATCCTTTTAGCGCCGATGTGCATGCCTTCCCCGCTCCTGTCGGCCCTTACGGATACGTGCTGGCGGCAAATCGCAGCGGTATGGCAAACGTGATCTTCCGGCCAAGATCGGACCTGCTGTTCTCCGGCGAATACAGGCACCTACACACTTCACAGCTTGTCGGATACAACACCGCTGACCAGGTCAACGTGATGATGGGAGTTCTGTTCTGATGCGCAAGGCCCTGCATGTCATCGCGAGCAGTGCACTGTTTCTGCTTGGCACCCAACTCTTGGCCCAGCAAGTGACCCTGTCGGGAAGGGTAAAACTTGTCTCCTCGGAAAAGCAAAATGAGTCTTCCCGGGCAGGAGGAGTGGTCGTCTGGTTGACTCCGCTGGATTCACACGCTGCCTTGAAGCCCTTTCCCGCAGGATCACTCAAGCTCGTGCAGCACAACAAAAGCTTCGAGCCGCATCTTCTGATCGTTCCGGTCGGCGCGGTGGTTCAGTTTCCAAACCATGATCCCTTCTTCCACAATGTGTTTTCACTGTTCGAAGGGAAACGTTTCGACCTCGGCCTGTATGAAGCCGGCAGCAGCAGAAACGTAAGTTTCGATCGTCCGGGCGTCTCTTACATTTTCTGCAACATTCATTCAGAAATGAGTGCCGTCGTCATTGCCCTCGACACGCCCTACTACTCGGTTTCAAGCTCCAAAGGCGAGATCGTAATCCCCGATGTGCCCGTTGGCCGCTATTCGATGCACCTCTGGTACGAAACCGCACTGCCGGAGACTCTCAAAACATTGACCCGCGAAATCAACGTGACCGAGTCCAGTTCGACGTTAGGCGTTCTGCAGGTGACAGCTGAGCGGGCAGCGAGCGCCCATAAGAACAAGTACGGCATGGACTACGAGCCCCCGGCACCCAATACGTCCGGCTACAACAATCCCTAAAACCCTTGCCTGACGAGAAATTTACATTCTTCTGTTGGATTCTTGACAACTCGTAGAGTCCGCGCTCCTAGCCTGTTTGCATCGTGAACGGGTCTTGCTTCGGCTCGTTCCTGGTGGCAAAGGTCCCGGGACCTTCCATTCAAACCTTCCAAGCCACCGGACCGAAGCAGGAATGAGTTGTTGCTTCACGAGTTCGATTCCCAGGAGAATCTCTATGTCTTGGTGTATGCAAAAGAGCGCACACACAGCGCTTTTCACCCTTGCCCTGGTCGCCTCTGGGTTCTCAACTCTGGCCAGCGCGCAACGATACTCACAAACGAATCTCGTATCGGACGTCGCCGCTTGGGCGCCGACGGTTGATGCACATCTGAAGAATGCGTGGGGTCTTGCCTACAGTGCAACTAGCCCGGTGTGGGTAGCTGACAACGGCACCGGCTTTTCCACGCTCTATACCGGAACCGGAGCGATTGTGCCCCTGGTGGTGACAGTGCCCCGGCCCGCGGGAGGGAGAGAGCCCGCTACGCCGACAGGAATCGTCTTCAACGGAAATGGTGGTTTCACGGTATCCGACGGTGGAAGGTCGGGCTCCTCGATCTTTATCTTTGATACAGAAGACGGAACGATAAGTGGTTGGAATCCAAACGTTGCGCTCCATTTCGCCAAGCGCATGATGGACAACTCTGGCATGGGCGCAGTTTATAAAGGCCTTGCCATCGGCACTACCACGAAGGGCACGTTCCTGTATGCCACGAACTTCAATAGCGGATGGGTCGAGATCTACGATTCGCAATTCCAGTGGGTCAAGAACTTCACCGATATGGATATTCCGGATGGTTACGGTCCCTTCGGTATCCGGAACATCAATGGCAAACTCTATGTCACTTATGCGAAGCAGGATGCGGACAAGCACGACGACGTAGCCGGCGTTGGGTTCGGTTTCGTTGATGTGTTCGACCTGAGTGGCAATAAGATCAAGCGGCTGGTCTCGAGGGGCGCCTTGAATTCACCATGGGGCCTTGCACTTGCACCCTCGAACTTCGGCAACTTCAGCGGAGCTCTGCTCGTAGGGAACTTCGGCGATGGCCGCATCGACGCCTACAACATCTCCACCGGGGCATGGCTAGGCCGCATGCTGCGGGCAAACGGATCGATTCTTTCAATCGATGGCTTGTGGGGTTTGTCGTTCGGAACAGGTGGCCCTTCAGGACCAACAAACACTCTATTGTTCACCGCTGGTCCTGACGAAGAGTCACACGGACTCTTTGGCACCATCACTGCAATCCCGTAACACCTCTCTCTCCTCTTAGTTCCTTGGCCAGCCGCAAGGCTGGCCTTTTTTTGTCTTTCAAGACCAGCGACCACCTGGCTCGGGGACCCCATTTTCCCGGAGAATGCCTAGGATTCGTGATAAAACTGTAAGTCCTTTTATTTCCTTCGCGAGGTCCACATCCAAACCATGGCCATGACGAATGTCAGCACCAGTACTGCCACCGCCGCACCCCCCAGCACAGGAACCAGTTACGGTCCGGCGCTTGCCGTCTTAACGACCCTATTTTTCATTTGGGGATCGCTCACCTCGCTGAACGACGTCATCATTCCTTTCGCGCAAAACACCTTCAAGGTGAACATCGCCGAAAGCATGCTGATCCAAACGGCATTCTTCCTGGCATATTTCATCTTCTCGATCCCGTCGGCAAAGATCATTGATTGGATCGGGTACAAATGGGCCATCATTGTCGGACTCGGCACGATGATTGCGGCCTGCTTGCTGTTTTATCCAGCTGCGAAGATCCCGTCCTTCCCCTTCTTCCTCACCGGTTTCTTCATCCTGGCTGCCGGGATTACCGTGCTGCAGGTGGCGGCAAATCCCTACGTTGCGGTGCTTGGACGGCCGGAAACAGCCTCCAGCCGTTTGAACCTGACCCAGGCTTTCAATTCTCTCGGGACAGCGGTTTTTCCTTGGGTCGGCGCGCGCCTGATCTTGCACGAAACCGTTGGCGCAGCGGCGCAGACGGCATCGCAGGATGCAGTCATCAAGCTTTACGATTATTTTTTCGCTGTGGTTTTGGTGTTGCTGGCAATTCTTTTTGCGGTCTTCAAGCTTCCGAAGATGGAAGCCGCTGAGCACCACATCGGCCAGAAGGTGGGCGATTCCGTATGGAGGCATCCAAATCTTGTCTACGGCGCCATCGGGATCTTTGTTTACGTGGGCGCAGAAGTTGCCATTGGAAGCGATATCGCGAATTACCTGGCATTACCCAACATCGGTCGCTTTTCTTTGGAGATCAGTGATCCCGCCGCACGCTACCATTCGGCCTTAGCGGTGGCCGCTCGATACATTTCACTCTATTGGCTGGGAGCGATGGTCGGCCGTTTCATCGGATCCGCGGTGCTTCAGAAGGTCAAGACATCCAAGGTTCTGGCCTTCTGCTCTGCAATGGCAGCCCTCCTAGTCATGGTCTCGGTGCTCTCTAGCGGCCATGTGGCTATGTGGTCCGTACTCTCCATTGGCTTGTTCAACTCGATCATGTTTCCCTGCATCTTCACCAGTGGCATCGCTGAGCTTGGGCCGTTGACTGGCGATGGCTCGGGCGTTCTCAACATGGCGATCGTGGGTGGCGCAGTCATTCCTTACATCGTCGGCCAAATTGCTCTGATGATCAATCGGACCTACTATCCTTCGATGACTCAAGGCGAAATGAGTTGGGGACAAGGCATTCACTGGGCGCTGATCATCGCAGCCGTTTGCTACTTGTACATTTTGTTCTACGCCGTAAGCGGATCGAAGCCGAATAGCGAACGCTACGGCGCGGCGGGAGCGCGCTCTTAGCGTGCCCGATCTTCTCTACGCCGGAGTTGATGTTGGTGGCACTAAGGTTGCCGCCGGGTTGGTGGACGCCAACGGGAAAATTTTGGCGCAGATTCGCGTCCCCATGATCTCCCATTCCTCCGCCGAAGCGGGGCTGAAAGCCGTTCTGAATGCGCTCGATCAGGTCACGGCCGGTTCGAGTGGGCTTGCCGGAATCGGAATCTGCTCTCCCGGTCCGCTTGATCCGTTCACCGGGGTTATCCTGAACCCGCCCAATCTTCCCTGCTGGCGGAATTTCCCCCTGGCCGAATCGGTGCAGAAGGTCTATCCCGTCAAAGTGAAAGTGGATAACGACGCCAACGCTGCCGCCCTTGCGGAAGCACGTTGGGGCGCTGCTCGCGGCTATAAGAATGTTTTCTATGCCACCATCGGTACCGGAATCGGTACCGGCATTGTCTTTGACGGAAAGATGTTCCATGGTCGCACTGGTGCGGGAGCAGAAGGCGGACACGTCAGCATCGACTACAGAGGGCCAGTCTGCGGATGCGGCAAGCCAGGTTGCATAGAGGTACTCGCCTCGGGCAATGCGATTGCTCGGCGCGCACGCGAAAGAATTGCGGCAGGTGCAAGGTCCGCAATGGTCTCGATTGTTGGGGGTAACGTTGAGGCGATTCGCGGAGAGACGGTTGGTAAAGCCTTTCTCTCGGGTGACCTGTTTGCCAAGGAACTGATCATCGAAACGATCGAAATGCTGGCTCTTTGGCTGGCCAACATGATCGACTTGCTTGACCCTGAGATCATCGTGATTGGCGGTGGTGCGGCAATGCTCTACCAGCCGTTTTACGATAAGCTCCACGAACGGACCTGTGAGCTAGCAGTGAATCCGCGAGCCGACGAAGTTCCGCTTCGTTCGGCGCATTATGGTGCGCATTCAGGGATCGCCGGCGGCGCAGCGTTGTGCGCGTGAGCCAGTGGCAGACAGGACGGTTCGGGGATCGCAAGGCATCGACGCGCGCTGCCGATCACTTCTTCTTCACTGTTCCTTCATAGTGTGTTTTCCTTACCTTTCCGTCTTTGCCGGTTTCTTGGTAGTCGATGTTGTACTGCAGAACGCAATTGCCATCTTTCAGCACCCAGGCGTTCCCTACGATCTCGTAGTTTTCCAACCTGCGGAATGCTGTGAGCGCCGCCTTTTCGGTTAGGCCCTCGTGCGTAGTATCCACGGTGTACTTGATGGTCGCGAAACCATTCACGCTGTCCGGCCCCACGGGATTGACTTTCGGCTTGTCGACAAAGAGATTCCAGGGCGTCCCGCCCTGGGCGATGCTGATAATGACTCCCCTCCAACTGATCTGGTCAGAACGGGTCGCGTGAGTGGTAACGGTTTCTTCCGCGATGCCGTTATTAATTGTGCGGTTGATGATCTTCGGGTCCGTGAATTTCTTGCTTTCTTCGAAGAATTGTTTGTCCTGGTCGGTCGCCAGCCATCGGTCGCGAGCCACCAGATCAACGGCGTCACCAGCGTAGTCGGCCTGAAAATCTTTGCTCTTCGCTGTAGGATCGCTTTCGACTACCTGGCTGGAAAAATGTAGCCCCTCCGCAGGCGCGGGGCCCTCAAGAAAAGTCTGCACGCAGTAGGTGCCGCCATCGAATTGGTTTCCGGAAGGAGCCGCGGTTGGGACAGTCTGAGAGGTTGGGGTGGCGGAGGTTGGCGGCGACTTTGGTTTCGAGGTGCAAGCTGAAAATATCATTAGGTTCAGAACAGCGCCGAGAGCAGGCACTGCCGCATTAAGGGCTCGAAATTGCTTTGAATGAGGTGGCATTTTACTCCGGGGACTTACTCCTTTGTGATGATCCCTTCGTTGTGCGTGCTTTCGATCTTTCCATCGCTGAAGGTGTAAACGTTATCGAATGAGAACTTGAGCATACGGCCATCGTTTTTCCGTTTTTGGGGACAGCCTGGCGGTTGTAACCCGCGCATTCGAGGAAGTCGCTGTCGTGCTCGATGTGCATGAGATAAGCAGCCTCAGCACAAAGTACGCGGCGATCAGCCTTTGCGTGTTCGCCTTCATGGTCGTTCCCCTCTGCTCTACCCAACCTGCTTCGCCGCAATCGCGCCGATGACAGGAATCCGGAATTCGCGATTGCTGTAGGCCTGATACATCAGGAAAATCCAGAACACGAACAGACCTAAAGAGATCACGAGTCCGACTGGAACCAGCAACATTGCCGCCCAGGCGGTCATGTCCATCAAGGAGCTCACAAGGATGCTCCAGCCGATCCGGAACACAATCCCGGCGGCGCTGTACAGGATGGATTGCATCGCGTGGAACCGCACATAGCGGTCGTGTTTGTAGGGTTCAAGAACGAGAAAGAGAATTCCCGTCACGAAACCCAGAATGTAGGTGAGCGCAGCCGCTACATTGGAAGTAAGTCCTATTGCCGAGGGCTGGGCGGTTGCGGGTTGCACCGCCAGGGCAGCGCCAGCCGTTTGCGTAACAGTGACGGGCTGAGGCAAGGCTCCTACGGGTTTGCCGCAGCCGGCGCAAAACTTCGCTCCGTCGACTACATTTGATCCGCAATTCGCACAGAATGCCATGTGAGTTTCTCCTTAAATGACCGTATGACGCGCGCCCTTACCTTCGTCTTCTCCGAGCACACCACGTGAAAGGGAGGCGCCCATTTGACCAAGAACCGGCTCCCTTATAGCGCTCGACCGCCGCCTTACTCCGCATCTTCCGAGATCTGAAAGGTCCAGATCGCATCGAACATCAGTCCATCCCCTTGGGCGCGAGCCACGTCGCCGCCGGAAAACCTCTTGTCTTTGGAAACCGGCCGGAGAACAATCGCGTACTCGCCAGGAACAAGTTCAGAGTTGGCAGAAATCTTGTATTTCCCGGATGCAAGTTTCTCGGGTGTGCTGGCCACGCGTTCTTCCAGAAAATGCGAATACATTTGCCAATCGGCTGCCGGGCTGGATCTGATGTCTTCTTTGCCTTGAGTCGCCCCGACCACTCGGCACGTGTTTTGTGCAGGCGTCAGCTTCACCATTGCCGGGGCGTAGTCATCCGCGTTGACTCCTACTGCACGCGAAAAGTCCACAGAAAAACTTGGCTTCGTACTTTGAAGGACATTGCCCGAACTTGGACTGGGCACGCCCCACACGTATGTAACCGTGGGCGTGCGGTGCGACATCATACCGGAGAAGATGCTCCCTGCTTGCTGCATCGTGGAACCGCCGATTCCCGAATTCATGCGGGTGGCGGCAGCATAAGTGGCGGTGTTCACCCCGGCTTGCATGGCCTGGGTAACCGCGGAATCTGCAGCGAGGGCCTTCATGGACGAAGGTTTTGTTTTGGTTTCGGCGAGTTGAGTCTTCTCGAGCTTCAACTCTTGGGTGGTGTTGCCCTGCGTTACTGCAACACGCGGCATTCTCGATTTGGACACTGGCATCCCGTCGGAGGGCTGACTCGCACTTTCCTTGGTGGACGTGGAAACAGTGCTCGAGCTAGGGGAGGCAGCAAGGATCGCGTTCAATTCTTTCTCAGTCAAGCCCGCGGCGTTCAGGCGAATAAGCTCATTCGTCGAGGTGTTGAATTTGCCTGGCCCGGCCTGAATTGCGGAGACAATCACCGACTCCGGCAGCTTTTTGTGCACCATGGCGATGACATCGTCGTTGGTGAGGGCCTTCTGCGCATGCTGGGCAGTAGCCCCGTATGCGCCGATCACGACAAAGGCCAGGGTCCGAAACAGCATTGAGTTTGTTAGGTGCGCCATATCTGCTCCTGATTTAAATTCCGCATGGATCCAGCAGGTCTTAGCCGCCGTAATTTGTTTCTTGCCATCTCATGCGAGAGAAATACCCTGGGTTCGACGACCGGTCAAAGGAACTGGAACTGAAATGGAGGTGACTAGGTAAGTGGCTGAAACCAAATGAGTTCTTCTGTTAGCTGACTCGTCGCATCGGCGGCGACCGCGACCCAGCAAGAGCCGTCATCCGGACAAAATCGAGGGAGACTATCGGGCAGGTTGGCTTTCGGCGACGACGTTGGTGGCGGCTAATGCTTCTTGAGCACGATGTGCAATCAACCCGAATCCGCGTCCCTGGGCTTCCAGGGCAAGTTCGGTAAGGGTGACCCGACCCGCGCCGGGGTTGCTCTTCAACTGTAATTCCCCGAGCGCGAGGCGAGCTTCGGTTTCAAGGTTGTAGTAGCCCAGCTTTTTGGCGGCCGCAATGGTCGCACGCAAGTCCTGCAAAGCTGCCGGCGGAACCGCCTGGCCATGTGAGCCTGCCGCTTCCACTCGAGCCCGCTCGATGATTGCTGAGAATTTCAACGAGGGATCCGAACTGGTCTGGCTGTACCTGATCGCGGCGTCGATGGAGGTTCTGGCATCCTCGAACTTGTTTTCGATCAGCAGTGCATGGCTCAGGATGGTGTATGCACTGGCGAGCGCAGGGTCGCTTTTTTCCTTTTCAAACTCCGCAATCGCAGGTCGTATGAGAGATTCAGCCTGCTCGGGGTGCTTTTCTTCAAGAGCGAGATCGGCCAGTTCGGCCTGGCTCTCCTGAACAAGTCCTTGGTCGCCTACTTTTTTCTGCAAGTCTTGTGCAGCCAGGAATTGTTGCCGTGCGCCGGCAAGATCGCCCTCGGCCTTTAACGCCTCTCCGAGTTCGATGGTGGCCTGGCTCAAAGCCTGATAGCTGCCCTCAGTTGGACGAATTGCTTCGACCGCCTCTTGTGCCAACTTTTTCGCCTCGCGGACATTTCCTTGGGTCAAAGTGAGATCAGCCAGCCGATAAGTTGGATACCACCCTTCCCCATGATCTATCGTCGCGATGAGATCGATTGTTTCCTGATAAGTTTTCGCGGCCGGAACCAACTGCCCGCGGAGATAAAGGATGTCAGCAATATTAGAAAGCGCGGTCGCGACGTTCTGCTTGTCCCCGGACTGCTCGAAGTGGGTTTTTGCCTCTCGATACAGCTGCTCCGCCCGGTCGAGATTGCCCTGATTGGCATAATCGACTGCCATATTGTTAAGGATGGCGCCAGTTTTCTCGTGCTCGCCGAGTTCCTGCAGCAGACCTAAGGCTCGGCGGTAGCTCGCGATAGCCTGATCAATTTGGCCAACCGATCCTTGATAGTCGCCGATCAGGCGAATGGCGTCCGCAGCGCCCAAACGGTTCCCTGACGTGACAAAGATTTCGTAAGCGTCTTCGCATACGGGAGACGCTTGTTCAGGATGTTCGCTGTACAAAAGGTTCAGGCATTCATCCCGCCTGGCTAACGCGTAAACCATCTTCTTGCCTTGAATGGAGGCCTTGTTGATTGCGCTTCGGATGAGGGCAAGGGAGGCCGGGAGGCTGGTCTTGATCGCAACCGCTTCTGTCAGGTCGATTCGCGGATCGTCGGACGAGGGTGGTGGAAGGGCACGCAACCTATGGAGGGCATCCAGTGCTTGCGCAGCGTGACCCGCACGAATTTCGGCATTGGCAAAGTGCAGCCCATATTCAACGTTATCCGGGAAAAGCTCGTAGAGTGCGTGATATACCGAAGCGGCACGTTCTTGGTTCCCGATGCTCTCGTAATACTCGCCCTCGACCAGCATATGCTCGGCACGAGGCAGATCTCCCCCGAGATCGAGCGCCTTCTTCGCCTCTTCCCGATGCGTCTGCTCGTATCCAAGCTGGGACCAGGCGCGCGCGAGCATGGCGTGTCCCAAAGAAAACTTCGGGTCCGCGGCCGTGGCTTGGAGCAGGAGATCTTTTGCCGCGAGCGCATCGAATTTGCGTAGCTTGGATAAGCCTAAGGCGTAAAATCGCGCGGCATCCGGGTCAAGAGGAAGCGAGGCAAGGATGCCTGCCTCGTCGATATCTTCCAGTGGTGGCACTCCAAGGCGATCCCGGAGCTTCGCCCCCACACGAGACACCAGCCGAAAGAGGTCCTGAGCGCTCCCAATTTCGGCTATCTCGGTGAGGATTTCGCCGGTACGGGCATCCTGCATCCGCACATCGATTCGTATTTGAGCATGATTGGAATTGCCTAGAATCGTGTAGGAACCCAGAACTAGCATGTCGCTGCTGAGTGCGTTGCCAATACGAGCGGTCGTGCCTTGGTCCAGACTGTCGGTCTGCAACCAAGGCGAAGCAATGCGCAAGTTGGCAACTTCCTCTCCCGACACCAATCGCAGCCTTTCGCCACCTGCCATCTCCGTGCTCAACATCTCCGACAGCGCGGTGGCAAGCCATGTATCTTCTGCCCTGCCCGAAAGACTATGGAACCCGAGAACGGCGATGGACTTGCGAACTTGAACCGGGGAAACGCGGGCCGGTGAAGGGGACTTGAAATGCCACGCCAGCCATGCGGCAGAAATCAGCAGCACAATAACCGTTGCCGATGATCCATAAATAATGAGGAATCGCTGGCGAGCCTCGACCAGTTTGGATGGCCCAACCTGAGCAGGTTCTGCCGGCTCGACGTCTTTCTCTGTTCGAGGCACGGCTTCACCTGAGGCCTGCGGTGGCTCGGGAACGACGGGTTGAGGCTTGCGCTCGGATGTGACGGGAGCGATGAAGCGGTATCCACGGCGAGGGACCGTCTCAATGAAACGCGGATTCTCGGAATCGTCATCAATGGCTGCGCGAAGCTTTTTGAGGATGACGTTGAGGCTTCCGTCAAAGTCGACGTAAGTGCCTTCGGGCCAGAGTCTCTGGCGCAGCTCTTCCCGGGTGACGATTCCGCCGGGCCGTTCCAGCAGAAAAATCAGGACTCGGAAGGGCTGGTCCTGGATCCGGATGCGCACACCGTTGCGCATCAGCGTGCCATTTGCCGCATCTGCCTCGAACAATCCAAAACGGAAGATATTTGGCGGCGCTACTGCTCGCTCCATGGCGGGTACAGGAATGTGGCTGAATCATAGCACGCCGATTTGGACACGTCAGCAACTCGCCCTAAAAGTTCTCGAATGATCAACTTAGCTGGTCACAAATGAATCATGCGCAGTTCCTTTGACCCTGCCAAGCTGATCGGTATATTCCAAACTTGCAGGCGCGGATGGCGCACGAACGCTTGAAACGACAAACACAACTCGTGACAGCCCTTTTGGTCGCGCACGGTCTCTTTGCAGGGGCAGGAACTCACGCGGTTCCGCAATCCACGGTGGCGGAGGGGAGAATAGCGAGTCCTCCACAGGAACCTCAAGTTGCCACGGATGCTCGAGAGCTTCCCCCAGATGAATACGCAAGGCTCAAGGCGGAGGCGCTCTCGAATGTCATCGGCAAACCTGGTCCACGGATCAGGAACCCGCGGCTTTCCAGGGACGGTACCGATCGAGAAATCCTTATGATTCTCAACGAGCAGCGGCGATACCTTCGCAACTCCGACGAACCGGCGGGTCAGCCTTCCCGGCTGCGACGCACCGCGGGGACACGGGGCGGTTTCCTCCGTACGGCACCGCCTTTCCCTTCATGCACCAACCCCGTGATCTTCGCCGTGAATGGACGTGCCGCTGGGCCGGTGTTCACGCCACATCTAGGCGACAATCATTTTCGAATTGAGGGGTGCGGTTTCGGCAGCGCACCCGGGGAAGTTCGGCTCGATCTGGAGACCAGGACTCCTTTGGGCGGCATTCCAGTCCAGCCAATGCTCTTGCAACTTGAACATGCCACTGCCTGGTCAGAAAACCAGATCGATGTCCGTCTTGATCCCCGCCTCTCCGGGATTCCGGATTCAATGGCAACTTTGCTGGTGCACCTTGCCGACGGGCGGCATGTCGAGTTTCACGGCTGTCATTTCGTCGCAGTGCGGGGTGAACCGATCACCCTGAAAACCATCGCGGCATCCTGGGTCAAGCTGTCCGCTACAGCCAGGACATCTCGTTCTCTGCCACAGCTCGAATACGTGTCGCCACCAACCGGTGGTGAGGATACCCCGCACGACGCCGTGAACATGTCAGCATTCGTGATTCGGTCTGATGCCCGCGCTTTTGATGCGGGCACCGACACCTACGACCTTTCCACACTCAATCCAGGGTGGGTGGTTGAGAGCATACAGATCCAGAACTACCGCGTCGCTTGCCCCGGTGATGTGACGCACACCGAACGGGCTGGTGATTCAAGCGCCAGGGTCGAAAATCGCGGTCTTACTGTGAATTGGGTAAGCCATAGTTGCTCTTCGTTTATCCCGCCAATGTTTCGTTTCACCATGGCTTCTTCGGAATATGCAGTGAAGATATGGGTGACAGGGCCGATTGGGACTGAACCAGTCGGTCTTGATCGGAGACAAGAAAGAACAGATACACAATAGACGCATGAATAAAAACAGCTACGAATCGGAGGATTCAGTGAAGAAAATCGTGATTATGGTAATTTTGTCATCCCCGGTATGGGCACAAACCAAATTTCAGCCGTTAAACGTCAAAACCGGATTGTGGGAAAGCACAGTCACGACCACAACCACCGGTCAAATGCCAATTCCTGCTGAGATGTTGGCAAGACTAACTCCCGAACAGCGGGCGAAGTTCGAAGCGCGCATGAACCAGAACGCCTCGCCGAAGACTAGAACCCATACCAACAGGGATTGCGAGACCAAAGAGAAATTGGCGGAGCAGCCTTTCAACAGCGAAAAAGAATGCAAGCAGACGATCCTCGTTTCCACCGGTACCAAGGCGGAAGTAAAGATGGTCTGCGAGATGAGCGACGTGAAAGCCAGCGGAACCATGCGTATTGACGTGCTTAGCCCGGAGAGCGTCAAAGGTTCTGGGCAAATGACATCGAACGGTGGGGGCCATTCGATGACAGTGAATACAAGCTTCTCATCGAAGTGGCTGGGGCCCTCCTGCGGAAACCTCAAATAGCAATGTCCTGGCGGAAAGTCGAGGGCGGCAGTGCCCGGCCTTCCGCCAAACCTCTTCGCCAGGCGCACCCAATGTGTTCGTCCCGGGTGCGGCCATTCCTTTGCACTCACAACCTCAATCCCGGTTCTACCCGGACCTCGTGCCATCGATTAGGATTAAGTTAGAACTTGCAATCCAGTACCGAAACCGGGAAAGAGCTGACAAGGTGAGGCGAAGGATTTGTCCATGACGAATGCCCATGCACCTTCGACCATCGACGAATATTTGCGCGAGCGGTTGATGCCGGTCGAAGGGGCAATCCCCCAGATTCCGGGTATCGACATGTTCGGCAATTCCATTCCCGCCGGAAGTGTCGGTGGCGATTTGTTTGAGTACATCAATTTCCAACAGCGCTACGACATCGAAGCCCGAATTGAGCAAGCAGAACGTTTGTCGAGGGAATTTCTCGAACCCTTGCCTGTTGGCACGCCCGTGCGTAACTACGTCGACGATCACGTGCAGTGGCTAAAGGGAACACATGGCTACCGTCCCGAGATGGAGGGCGAGTACAGATTCGCGAAAAGTTCTGAGCAGGCACGAGTTGCCGAAAGTCTGCGGGAGCTTTATTCGACCGCCGGCGTTTTGGTTGTGGATGCTCAGGGACATGGAATTATCTCCGCTAAAATCGCCTCCACCGTCCATGACACGTTCCATGCTCTCATGCTCACCGAGCTGGACCGATACGGGAAAGCAACACCCGAGCTTCTTGAGAACCTCAATTTGCGACTGGCACAATCGGTCACTGCTCGGAATGCCTTGGGTTTGAGCGAGAAAGAAGACGCGAGAGAGATCGCGACCATGTTGTACGGTGAGGTGCGTCCCGGCGGTCATTTTCGTTTCGCCAATTTCGGGCACCCCGCACCCCTGGTGTTTTCGGCGGAGTATCGCAGGTTCATGAACATCGATGAGAGCCGTGTGGCTCAATTCCTTGCGCTGGGGTTGCAGATTCCAGCCGATCACCCCGACCGTAAGAAGTATTACACCCTCAACTTCCGGCAGAGGGAGCTCACTTCGTCCGATGTTCTAGAAATCACATTGATGAGTCCGGGAGACATTCTTGTTCTTTATAGCGATGGAGTGTACGACGGCAGCGACGAGCAGGCGCGGCAGCAACTCGAAGTAGTGATACGCGAGCACTACTGGCAGTCCGCTAAGACCATCTGCAATGCTTTGTTGGAATACGCAGTGAAGCAAGATGAGCAGCTGCGACAGCACGGCGACGAGGCATTGATCGATGACAAGACGGTGTTCGTGATCAAAAGGTCCTGAGCTCTCAGGACCCGCCCAGGAGCCTCGGTCACTTGAGGTTGCTGACGCGTCGGCTACCCGGCGTAAGCACGGTCAATTCGCCGAACGTTTCCTTCCTCACCGGTCCTCGCAGTTGAACCGCTCGGTCGATCATCCATAACTCGGGAATAATTTCCCCCACGAGCTTTCCATGGCAGAAAAGCCGCACCACTGCACTCTCTGAAACCACAATGCTCACAGCATTTGTGACGGAGGTCATATTGGCGGCCGCGATGTGCCTGCTTCCCAGTCCCAAAGGCAATTCCACCTCAGAGGCGACCGCGTCCAGGTAGCGGCATGCTGATAGAACGAAGCCGTCGTGACTGACGACAAACGCCCCGTCCAATTGGGCCAACTCCTTGATTGTTCCACGCAAATTATGATCGCTCACATGGCGCGTCGATTGCGGATGACCAGCCAAAGGGTCGAGGATCAACAACCTTGACTTTGCCAAAACCGTTTGTTCGTCACCGAGAGTAAACAAGGTGCCTATGCGGCGGCCTTCACGGCCCTCCCGTGCAATCTCGACAGCCAGTTCGATCAGGGACTCAAGGATTTCGGGGTCGTACTCCGTAACCTGACACAAAATGCTTTCAAACATGAGAGGATTTCACCCCGTCGAAGTCAGGCTATTCTTTGTCAAGGTACTCATCGGGAACGTCGTCCTCACTCACCTCGTGCGTCTGCACTTCCCTTTCGTCGGCATCATCGGCTTCTTCGACCCCTGCGACCGCTCCGGCCTCGAACAAGTTGCCTTCTTCGACCAACTCATCCACGCTTTGCGAATCCGCCTGCTCGGCACGGGACGATCCCTTAAAATCCGCGGATCTTCGAGGCGATCGAATGCCGGAGGCAGTAAGGTTCCGTCTCTGAAATTCACGCTTCAAATCAGTTTCGGAACTCACGGAGGCCTTGCTCCGCTTCTTTGCCTTGGGCCTTGATACGGGCTGCGTCCGAGTCGTCTTCTTCTTGGTAGATTTCCTTGTAGACTTTTTCTTAGTAGATTTCCTTCCAACTCCCGCCTTGGAAGCGGATCGGCGTACCTTCTTCGCCGGCCTCGCAGTTGACTTCCGTTTGCTCTTTTTCTTGGATGGCATGGACGGAAGTGTACCACCATCGGGATACGACAGTGCTTCTGGGCCGAGGAGCGCTAACGGAACGTGCAAGGAGGAAAGCAGCACGCTGATCTCCTTCCACAGGACCTGGATGCGAATGCAAACGAAGAGAACGCTTCGCCAATTCAAACCTTGGCGTCGGCGAGCGGAAGTGAGACTTGAAATCGAGTATCGCCTGATTTCGAATTCACCTGAATATTTCCTTTGTGCTTTCGCACAATTCGTTGCACGGTATCGAGCCCTAGCCCGGTGCCCTCGCCCACACCTTTGGTTGTAAAGAACGGCTCAAAGATGTGTGCCCGTATTTCTGGCGAGATTCCCGGACCGTTGTCGCCGATCTCAACTACAACGCAACCACCGTCGCGATAGATACGCAGCCGTAGTTCACCTGTCCCCCCCATCGCATCGATGGCGTTGTCGATTAGATTCGTCCAGACCTGATTGAGCTCGCTGCCAAACGAATCCACAAGAAATGTAAACGGTTGGTAATCACGCTGCACGGTCACGCCCCGTTTGAGCTTGTGGTTCAAGATTGTCAACGTGGTTTCGAGCCCTTTCACCACGTCAACGTTTTGAACCGGGGATTGGTCCATGTACGTGTATTCCTTGATCGCGCGGACCAGATCAGAGATTCGCGACGTACTGTTCTCGATTTCTTTCAAAAGGCTGGCGATCTCCACCGACGCCGCAATCCGGACAAGCGCCGCCCGCGCCGTGCCTGGGTCGAGGTTCTCGAATAGTGACTCGAGCTCGGCCGGCTTGACTCCTCTTTGGGCCAACTCGGCTGACAATAGCCATAAATCGTTCTGTCCATGGCTTCGCAAGAGAGAATCAATCTGATCTTCCAAATCACTCTTGGTAAGGGTATCGGGTGGCGGTGAATCATTCCCTGTAAATGACGATTCCAGCTTCTCGATCTCTGCTTTTTGGGTGGAAGTCAGTTCTCGTCGTCCGAGCTGGAGACTGGCTTCTTTAATGCGGTGCAGCGTGTCGCGCAATTGCGCGGCAGCACGTTTCGCAGCCGCAGCGGGATTGTTGAGCTCGTGTGCCAGCCCTGCTGAAAGCTTCCCCAAGCCGGCCAATCGGTCTCGCTGCTGTTCCAGGCGAGTGGCCTCGCGCACTCGATCGGTCATGACGCCAACCAGGTGCTTGACCAGCTCCGGCATCTTCTGCATGAGCTCTGGAAACAGGGAGGAGGGGAAAGACAGAATACGCCCTGCGCTGATTGCCCTTCCCGTGACCATAAATTGCTTCATTCGAGAAAAAGGCAGGGCTCCGGTGACATCGCCGATTTTTCCCTGCATTACGACGATCTCGCCATTGAAGTCGCCTCGCCACTCAAATTCTCCGTCAAGAAGGACAAACATGGCGTCGGGAGGATCGCCTTGGCGCACGTAGACTTCGCCTGCCTGCAGGCGAACTTCTTTGGATTGGCTGAGAAACCACTCGATCTGATCTAACGGCAATTCTGCGAATGCCGCAAACCGTAACAGTTCTGATGAAGTCGCCATTTAGACTTTGCTTAAGTACTGATGAATGAACTGCACTGCCACCGAACCTTCACCCACGCCAGAGGCCACTCGCTTCACCGATCCATGCCGAACATCGCCCACCGCAAAAATGCCGGGCACATTTGTCTCCAGCAGGAAGGGATCACGGTCAAGCGTCCATCCTTTCGGGCGCTCGCCACCTCTTAACAAGTCCGGACCCGTCAAGATAAAACCGCGTTCGTCTCGCTCGACCAGGCCGCCGATCCAATCCGTTCGGGGGAGCGCCCCGATAAAAATAAACATCGAGCTCGCCGGCACGCGCTCAATCTTGTTGGTATCCGAACACAGCACGGATATTTCTTCCAATCTCTTGTCGCCGTGCACCTCCGCCACACTCGCATGAGTCCAAACCTGGATATTTTTTGTCTGCTGGATCTGATCGATTAAGTATTGCGACATGGTGGCGGCAAGTCCTTCGCCGCGCACCAGCACGACAACTTTTTCGGCATACCTTGCAAAGTTCATCGCTGCCTGGCCCGCGGAATTCGCGCCACCAACCACATAGATGATCTCACCCTTGCAAGACAATGCTTCGGTGGACCCGCCTCCGTAGTAGACACCGGCGCCCTGCAACTGATCGATTCCAGGCGCGTCCAGCCGGCGCCACTGCACGCCGGTTGCGACTAAAAGAGCGTGGCAAGAGATTTCGCTGCCATCGGCTAGTTTGATAATTCTGTAGGAGCCCTCGGTGCGGGCCGTCAGAGCTTCCTGCGGCGACAATATCTCGACTCCGAAACGCTGAGCCTGCACCACCGCTCGTCGTGCCAGATCGCCTCCGCTAAGCCCAGTTGGAAAACCAAGATAATTCTCGATTCGGGAGCTCATTCCCGCCTGCCCTCCCGGCGCTTCCCTCTCGACGATGACTGTATGCAGGCCTTCGGATGCACCATAGACAGCTGCAGCAAGGCCGGCTGGCCCCCCGCCTATGATTGCCAGATCATAAAAGTTGGTTTGTGCTCGTGTGCGCAACCCCACCTTCTGCGCAATCTGCGCCGGCGCACCTTCGAGGAGCTTCGTACCATCGGGGAACAGAACCAAAGGTAGATTCGAGGCTTCCGGTCCAACGACGTCAAGAAGTCGCTTGGTTTCGGGATCATTTGCGGTGAGTTCGACATCAATCCATTGATAGGGAACGTGGTTGCGCGCAAGAAAATCACGCAACTCGTAGCAGCGGGGCGACCAACGCGTACCGAGCACCCGCATTCCTTCAAACCCAGGTCTATAAGACGCGCGCCAGTCATCGAGCAAATCGTCCAGCTGCGGATACAGATGGTCCTCGGGAGGGTCCCAAGGCTTCATAAAAAAGTAGTTGATGTTAGCTTCATTGATGGCGCTGATTGCGGCATTGGTGTCGGCGTAGGCGGTCAGCAGGGCTCGCTTGGCATCAGGAAAGATTTGCATTCCCTCCTGGAGAAACTCGACTCCGTTCATGCGCGGCATACGCTGGTCCGCGAGCATCAAGGCCACTCTGTCGCTGCGGACTTTCAGCTGTTTCAGAATATCAAGGGCTTTTTCCGGAGAGTCGCTTCCAATCACCCGGTATTCAGCCCCGTATTGGGAACGAAGGTCGCGTTCGATGGCCCGCAGGACATCGGAATCGTCATCCACGCTTAGCAAGATTGGCTTGGGCATGCGTGCGTCTCAAATATGACCGGACCGCCTGTACTTCTACGCTAACGCTCGAATTCTTGTTTAGATACAGAATTTCCGGAATGGTCGCAACCTTGAAAACTTTTCCACCCAGGCAGGATGCCGAATCACCCCTCTGTTTCAAGTTTGCCAGAGGTGGAGCTTTTATCCTCAATCCTGATCCCTCAGGAACATCTTGTTGAACCAGAAGGCAGCGACAGGAGGCTCAGCGCAAGGCAAAAACCAAGAAATAGTCCATGCCGTCAGGCTTCACGAAGTCGTAGGTTTCCAACAAACGATATCCAGCTCGACTCGCTTCCTCGACCACAATCTTGCGGCCGACGCCGTGGTTCGTACCATCTCCGTTCCGATCAATGATGCCGACCTTCGCACCTGGTTTGAGGGATGAACGCAGATTCTGCAGTAGGCTCACGGGATCAGCAACCTCATGATAGGTCTTTAACAGCAGCACTGCATCAACGGCAGCTTTCGGGAGCATAGGGTCATCGCTCTTGCTGAGGATGGTCTTTACGTTGGGCAGGGACGCACTGCTCGCTCTCTGTTCAATGTGATGAATCGCTTCCGGATTGATATCAACTGCATATACAGTTCCCGATGTACCCACTCGGCGCGCAGCCAGCACGGTAAACCATCCTGATCCTGCCCCAATGTCAGCCACGCCTTTGCCCGCTTGAATGCCGAGAATGTCCATCACGCGGTCGATTTGAAGCCTTTGCTCCCTGCCAGGAGAATCAAAGATGGACAAGTCTCCGGTGTAGGGGGCGCTGGTAGCTCGCTGGGGGGCCTTTGCCGGGGACGCACTCTGAGCTACCCCGGGTAAGGTAATCGCCAGAACAACAATAACCGAGGAGGTTAGACGCGGGTGGAGAAACGCCTTCATGGAGCTCTCTAGCTGCGGACAGATAAGGTTAGCAGAGTTTGGAACTCTCAATTTTCCAATTTGCGGATCGCGGACGCCACCTTCGCCACACTTAGGACACAGCAGGGAACCCGCATCGCCTGCCTTTTAAGCGCGAGCATGCAAAGCATGCTCACTGGATGTCAAAGCAGGAGGAACCAATCGAAAGTCCCTTGGGCGGGAAAAATGGAAAAGGCTGTGACATTGGTTATGCTCCAGAAATCAGCTCCTGCGAGGAAGCTAACCACGTGGATACATGCACCGTCACAGCCCTTGATGTAATCACTGCTTTCGCA
>Ga0157378_10000086_pt1 | contig 86864 bp, 56 predicted proteins | sample M65metaG_FD_115309 | JGI IMG/M metagenome (GOLD analysis project Ga0157378, IMG submission 115309) | Miscanthus rhizosphere microbial communities from Kellogg Biological Station, Michigan, USA - M6-5 metaG | ecosystem: Host-associated > Plants > Roots > Rhizosphere > Soil | place: USA: Michigan...
ACTCCAGAGATCTATGGTGCCGAGCATCTGTTGGCCAGCCGGGCGGCGTCGCCCGCAGTTGCGGAGAAGCTGCTTTCCCGTATCGAGTGGTGGCGAAAGTATACGGCTCAGAACGGGGATGAGATGAACAGTAACCCCTCGCACGGTAACAAAGCTGGAGGACTCACCACGATTCTCGAGAAGTCTCTCGGTGCCGTCGCCAAGGGTGGGACCACTCCTCTCAATGCAGTCTATGAGTACGCCGAACCGATTGAAGCCAGAGGCTTCGTTTTCATGGACACGCCCGGCTACGACCCGGTTTCGGTGACCGGACAGGTAGCAGGGGGATGCAACATCATCACCTTTACCACTGGTCGTGGATCGGTCTCCGGCTTCAAACCGGCTCCCTGCATCAAGATCGCGACCAACAGCGAGATGTTCGAACACATGCAGGAAGACATGGATATCGACTGCGGCAAAATCGTCACCGGTGGGCAGACGATCGAGCAATCAGGAAGCGAGATTTTTGAACGTATCGTTGCGGTCGCATCTGGAGAAAAGACAAAAAGCGAGCTCTACGACTACGGAGACAATGAGTTTGTGCCGTGGCAGATTGGAGCCGTGACCTAGCGGATGCCGGTCGATACTCAACAGACGATAATTCCTTTGTTGAAAGCCGAAGGAATTCGCAAGTCGTATGCGGGCGTGCCAGCGCTCTACGATGGCAGTATAGAGCTGCGCGCCGGAAGCGTACATGCGCTGTGCGGAGGGAATGGAGCCGGGAAATCTACATTTCTTAACATTCTAATGGGGCTTGAATCGCCCGACGGCGGCCGCGTTTGGCTCAATGGCCGTGAAACGGCACTTGCCTCTCCCGCCTCCGCACTGGCGGCCGGCATTTCCATCATCACGCAGGAGCTGAGCCCCATTCCCGACATGACGGTGGCCGAGAACCTCTACCTGGGCCGTGAACCGCGTCGGGGACGGTGGTTCGTTGACCGGGGAACGATGCAGCGCATGGCTGCTGAGCTATTGGAACGCCTACGCTTCGAGGTAGACCCGCGAGCAAAGATGCGAAGACTCTCGCTGGGGCAAACTCAACTCATAGAAATTGCCAAAGCCATTGATCGCCAGAGCACGGTTCTGATCATGGATGAGCCGACTTCCGCGATTGGTGAGAAAGAGACGGTCGTGTTATTTGAGGCCATCGGCCATTTGAAGTCGCAGGGAGTCGGTATCATCTACGTTTCGCATAGGCTTTCAGAGCTGTTTTCGATTGCAGACGACTACACGGTTTTTCGCGACGGCCGGTTCGTCCAGACGGGGAGACTGGGTGATATCGATCATGACGAGCTAATTCGCCTGATCATTGGCCGAACACTGGTGGAGCATCAAAGGCCGGGAGCGACGGTTACTCAGAAAACGCTTCTGGAAGTGAAGGGATTCGGCCGTCCAGGCGAGTTCGAGGACATTGATCTGTGTTTAAGATCCGGCGAGGTCTTGGGATTGTACGGACTCCTGGGAGCCGGGCGCAGCGAATTTGCCAGCGCGTTATATGGTGTTTCCCGGAGGGATTCTGGCTCCTTGTGGATTGAAGGCCGGGCGGTCGATATCTCTTCACCGGCCGACGCTCTGGATCACGGCATGGCAATGATCACGGAAGACCGCAAACTCTCGGGGCTCATCCTTACGGAAACTGTTGGCAAGAATATTTCGTTGACATCGCTGCCGACACTCTCGCGTCTGGGGTTCGTAAACCAACGACAAGAAATGGTCGCCGTAGATGGAATGATCGGACGGTTTCATATCAAAGTACGAAGTCGGGATCAACTGGTTCGGCAACTCAGCGGCGGCAATCAGCAGAAAGTTGTCTTCGCCCGCTCACTTTCGACTTCACCGCGGATTTTGATCTGCGATGAACCGACGCGAGGCATCGACGAAGAGGCCAAACGTGAGATCCATGCATTTTTGGCAGATTTTGCCGCCCAAGGGAATACCGTCTTGATGATTTCTTCAGAAGTTCCGGAAATTCTCTCCAGCTGCGACCGGGTTGTCATTTTCCGGCGAGGACGAAGAGTTGCTGAATTGGCGACCGAACAAGCCACCCCAGAAGAGCTTTTACGGCTGGCATCCTAGGGAATGAGATTCCAACGATGAGTTCTGCTCCTAAACAAATGGAACAGGTTCAGGCGAGAGCCAGCGCCCTGGATTCCATTGGGCGGTTGATATCGCGCTACGGGATATTAATAGCCCTCGTTCTCATCGTGCTTGTACTAAGCGTTTCGAGCGAAAATTTTCTGACGGCTGGCAACCTTACCAATGTTCTGCGTCAGGTTTCGATCAATGGAATCCTCGCGGTGGGGATGACATTTGTGATTCTGACCGGCGGAATTGACCTTTCCATCGGTTCTGTCTTGGCCTTCGCGGGAATGGTCGGCGCCAGCCTGGTTATTGGCGAGAATCCGCACGCGCCGATCACGGCTGTGCTCGCCGCAATGACGGTTGGGGCAGGACTCGGGGCCTGCAGCGGCGTCCTGATTGCCTGGGTTCGATTACCTGCTTTCGTAGTGACGCTTGGAATGCTGAGCGCGGTTCGCGGCCTAACCTTGATCTACAGCCGTGGCATGCCAATTTCGAATCTGAGCGCAAGCTTCAAATTCCTGGGGTTCGGAAACGTATTTGGCGTCCCCGTCACCGTGGTGCTATTTGCCGGAACTGTATTGGTCGCCTGGGTCGTTCTGGGACACACGATCTACGGAAGGCGTGTCTATGCAGTGGGCGGTAATATTCGCAGCGCACGCACCTGCGGTATCAATGTATCTGGAATCATATTTTCGGTTTACCTGCTGATGGGTTTAATGAGCGCCCTGGCAGGTGTGACGTTGACCGCCCGCACCACGGCGGCGTTGCCCCAGGCTGGCGTCGCCTATGAACTGGATGCCATTGCGGCAGTCGTGATCGGCGGGACCAGCCTGACCGGCGGGGTGGGTGGCGTGCTGCTTACGGTCGTAGGAGTACTGATTATCGGTTTGCTCAACAATGGGCTCGATCTTCTCGGGATATCGTCTTACTACCAGCAAGTAATCAAAGGATTGATGATAGTGGCAGCTGTCCTTATCGACAAGGCGAGGCATGCCGACGCGGTATGAAGGTGTGGGATGATCAAAGGGGATAAGGCACGAATGCATCCTGACAAGGCACCCGGGTTCACGCGCCGCGAAATTCTTCGAGGAGCAATGGCGGTCGGCGCCTTCGGACTGGTGACGGGCTGCCGCGGTAAGAACAACCAGAACGTTCATCGCATTGCTGTGCCACTCCAGGGCATGACCGCCGAATTCATGCAGTTGTGGTTACGTGGAGCGCAGGCTCACCCGGCAATCAGAACTGGCCTGGCAACCATAACCGTCTTCGACGGTCGCATGGATGCACTCACCCAAGCCAACCAGTTCGACACCATCATTACCCAGCGTTATGACGCTATTATCTTTATTCCGGTAGACATCCAGGCGGGCGTTGGACCGGCCGCCCAAGCCAAAGCGGCGGGCATTCCCCTGATCGGCTCCAACACGTTGATGGCTGACCGTTCGCTGTACAGGTGCTATATCGGCTCGGACGGCGTGGTCAGCGGCGAGGATGTTGCACGGGCAGTGGTAACAAAGCTGGGCGGCGGGAAGGGAAATGTCGTCATCCTCGAGGGCATCATCGGCCATTCCGCGCAAATCGAACGCCGCCAGGGCATCCAAACCGTTCTCGCTCAATTCCCAAATGTAAAAGTGCTCGAGATGAAAGCGGCCAACTGGTCCCGGGCCGACGGCCAGGCGTTGATGGAGAACTGGCTAACCGCCCACGGCAGCGCGATAAATGGCGTGATTTCGCAAAACGACGAAATGGCTCTAGGAGCGATTGAGGCGCTTAAGGCTCGCGCTGTCGACCTGGCGACGCACCCGGTGGGAGGCGTCGATGGTTTGACTGACGCGCTGGATGCAGTCAAACGCGGTGAAATGTGGACGACTCTTCAGGATGCGAATGCACAAGCCCAGGGCTCCGTTGATCTGGCGCTAAGAGTCCTGATAGGGCCGGCGTATCAACCGATGTCGGACATCTGGAAGCAATATCCGGGAAAACTGGATTGGGGCGATGGTACCCGGACGGAATACATGGTGCCGTGGACAGCTGTTACCAGCGAGAATGTGGACCGTTTGCTGGCAGTGCGGCGGGCGGGTTAAAAGCCGGAGGCTTCGAAGGGGTCGACCTAATTAGCTCCCTGGTGTCGTGTCAGGAGGTTGGGCATGCTGAAGCATGAATGGAAGTCCCTGTCGGTAGACTCAACACCTTGGAATCGGCGTGAGTTCATTGCCGCTGTGACCGCGGTGGCAGCAGCCGCGAGCCTGCTCGCGGAAGCAGTTTCAGCGGACTCCCGTGAAGTCTTCTTGATTTCCAATTTTCATCCTGCCAGTTGTGGATGGCTTGCGAATTTTTCCAAAGAACGGATCTATTGCGCAAATACCTATCTGACTCACTTGGACCGCGTCCGCGATGATCCGAATTACTCGTTCGTTCTCTCCGAAATAAACAACATCATTGCCATCATGAATTTCCGACCGGAACGCATTCCGGAGCTGAAACAGCGCGTAGCTGAAAGGCGGGTGGAGTTGGTCAACGGATATTTCCTGGAATCCACCATTAACCTTTCCGGCGGCGAGGCGCTGGTGAGGCTGGGTGTAATGGGTCTTCGCTGGTACGAAAGGATATTTGGGCTCAGACCTCGGTTCTCCTGGAACATCGACGTGTGCGGCACGCACGACCAAATGGCACAGATTGCGGCAGGCTTGGGTTTTGAAGCACTCGTTTATGTGCGGAACAATCCGCTCAATAAGGCGATGTACTGGACGGTCTCGCCGGACGGCTCTCGCATCCTCACCATGTGCCCGTCGGGCTACGCAGAGTCAGCTTCCATATTCCAGACGACAACGTCTTTGCCCAAGACTGAATTGGAAAAACTGGAAGAGTTCTTTCAAACAAAAGAAGCGAATACGCCGGAAGGCGCTCCGCTTTTGAGCATTGCCGGCTCGGGCGACTACAGCACCGCGCCCAAAGTGAAGGAGTATCCCAGCCAATTCCTGCAGGAATGGGCAGGGGTTTATCCCGAGCGTAAGTTGCGGTTTACTACACTCGGGAAATATGTCGACGCGGTTCGCCCTGGAATCGACTCAGGTGAGATAGCAATTCCAACCCACCACGGCGGAACGGGCTACGACTACCAGGCTTTCTGGATTGAGAACTATCGCGTAAAGACCCAGTACCGCCGCAATGAGCATGCGTTGCAAGCAGCCGAAGCTTTGTCGACCGTAGGTAGTCTGCACGGCGACTACAGGTATCCGGTGAAAGCACTGACAGACTGCTGGGTGCTCATGTGCCTTAACATGGACCGCAATAGCCTGTGGGGATCCGCCGGCGGAATGGTGTTCGTCGACGAAAAGTCGTGGGACGTTCAAGACCGGTTCCATTGGGTGGCAGAGACGACCCATCAAGTCCTGCAATCTTCGGCGGGCAGCCTGCTTCTGCCGGGAGACGACATCGGGATCTTCAACCCACTTAATTGGAAGCGCAGCGATCCCGTAATTCTAACTCTGCCGCCAGGGAGAAGCATTAACGGTGCAAGATGCGAAGCCCTCGGAGAGAGTGTGCTGTGCGAGATTGAGTTGCCTTCGATGAGTGTCGGCGGACTGAAGCTATCCGCGCAGCCTCCGGCGATAGCGAAGGTGATTCCGTTGCCCCAGACTATACGGACGAAACACTATTCTGCGCAGGTCGATCCGAAAACCGGAGCCCTGAACAGCCTGAAATTCAATGCTTCTGGGCGGGAATTACTAGGGGGACCGGCGAATGTGGTGGTGGCCGAGCGCATTTCTCGAAAGCTCGATGATGACGATCCCGGCGACCACATGCTTGCGCGTCCGGACCGCGTTCGAGTCGCAAGCTCCAGTGACAATCCTTCGACCATTCAGGTAAGGCGTGGGCCGCTCTCAACCACCGTGGAAGTAATGGGGGCGTTTGTGAATGGTGGCGCAATTCGCCGGACTATTCGCTTCTATGAAAACAGCCTCCGCATCGATTTTGAAACTGAGTTGAATGACATTCCAGTGCACACCGTTGTGGTCTCGGAATTTCCTTTGGCCGACGATATCCTTGAAGTCCGCCGCGGAATTCCCTTTGGTTTCTCGCATGCAGCCTGGTCGAAGCCGAATGAAAACCTGCATGGGTGGGCAAAAGGTATTGTCCCAGCGGTCCGGTGGATCGAGTTTTCTCTTGCTGGCGGTGGTGGCTTCGCCATCCTTGATCGCGGATTGAGCGGGCGCGAACTGAACGGAAGCACGCCAATCATCTATCTGCTGAACGCTGAGGACAAATATTGGGGTTACGACAATGCCTGGCTTAGCGGGAAGGGCAACCACGTTCTCCAGTATTCCGTCATAGGTCATGAACTGCCCTGGGAGCGGGCGCGCATTCCGCACATGGCTTGGGAATACGACCAAGGTCCTTTGGTGGTGGGTAACAAGGCCGCTGCCACTCCTAAGTCCTTCATCGAAACCTCAGACAACGTGATCGTCGAAGCGTTACGCCGTGAAAAAGACCATATCGAATTGAGGATGGTCGAGGCCCTTGGTCATGCTGGTAATGCCGAACTAACCTTGAACCTGCCTTATACCCACGCATACCTCACCGACTTCATGGGCAAAAAGATATCTCAACTCTCCAATTCGCCGCGCTACTTGATTCCTCTTCGTCCGCAACAAATCGTGACCATACATTTTGAAACTACTTCCTTTCTTGCGGAGCCGCAACCGACAACTTCGTGGGATGAGTTTGTTCCCAAGGAGAAGTTGGCAGCGCTACACTCCTATGATCCGACCCTTGTCGGACATCCGCCATCCGGTAGTTAGCACCAAGCAGACAAGATTCGTGCTTCACCCAAGATTTACCGATATAGGGAGAACTGGTAAATGACCAAACCAACAATGTTTGCGGTGGTCCTGATGTTGGTCTCAACGTTTGCTATTGCACAAGAGCCTTCGGCCGGTCATGACGACACGCTCGACGTGGCTCGTTTAAAAAGTTATTCGGCGGCGCGAGTTTCCAGCGGAAACCGCTTTGTTGCCAGCAATGACGACAGCAAGCGCATCATGCCCGGCGAAACCCTGGTGATGGCCGATCTGAAGGGTGCGGGGGTCGTTTCCCATATCTGGCTGACGGTTGCTGACAACGAATTCGCCTGGCCTCGGTTGCTCCGCCTTCGCATCTATTACGACGGATTTAAGACCCCAAGCGTCGACGCTCCTCTGGGAGACTTCTTCGGTGTCGGTCACGGCTCGGAGCGCAATCTAGACTCGAGCATGGTTCGCGACAGTTCGATGGGTCGGGCGCGCAACAGTTACTGGCCCATGCCCTACCGCAAGTCCTGTCGCATAACAGTGACCAACGAAGGGAAACGCTTGGTGCCGATGTTCTACTACCACGTCGACTATCGCAAGTACGCCTCTCTCCCCGATGACGTCGGCTACTTCCACGCCTACTACCGGCAGGAACGCCCGGCCCGCAAGGGCCACGACTATGCATTTCTCGACATCAAGGGCTCCGGCCACTACGTTGGTACGGTGATGAGCGTGGTCCAAACTCAGGTTTCCTGGTTCGGAGAGGGCGACGACCTCTTCTATGTTGATGGAGCCAAGAAGCCGCAGATCTTGGGCACCGGCAGCGAAGACTATTTCAACGATGCCTGGGGACTGCGCGATTCAGGTGGTCCGTGGACGGGAACTCCAATCACCGAAGGTGAAAAGCTCGGATCGCGACTGACCGGCTATCGCTGGCACATTCCAGATCCGATTCCATTTACCAAATCTCTTTGGGCCGGGATCGAACATTCGGGATGGACCGCCAATCCCGACGGCACCGTACGCTCAGGATTCGAAGAACGTCCCGATTATTTTTCCAGCGTTGCTTTCTGGTATCAAAAAGGTGTCAACGAAGGGCTTCCCGAACCTCCCTATGGTTACGAGCGCCTGCCATTCGGCAATGCGACCCAACTTACAATTGAAAATTCCATTCAGGACGTTACAACCGAGAAGGGTAAAGCAACGGTACTGAAGGAGGTCGATTGGGCCAAAGATTTGCTTTACCTCGAGGCCGAAGGCGAGGGATCGAAGATGAATATCCCAATCGATATTCCAGAAGCCGGCCAATATGAACTTATTGGCCTGATCGCGCAGGCGCCGAATTACGGGGACTACTCAGCTTTCATCGATGGCGAGCCGATGAACCTCGATCCTAGAAAAGCGGCCACTTCAGAAGTGCCTTTTCCCGGCCCCGATGTTTTTTACAACTATGCTCCTGAGGTCTACGTGGCACGAGATCGCGCCCTGGGAATGGTGACTTTGACCAAGGGGCGGCACATGCTCAGTTTCGTTTGCTTGGGAAAAGACCCACATTCTTTGGGGTACAACTTCGGAATCAATGACGTCGTTTTGGAAAAGGTTCCTGACAGCATGGAGGACGCGACTTCTGACATTGAGTCACCCGCGGAAGCCGCAACCGCCGGGGGGCCTGTATATCGTGGCCGGCCACTCAACTTCTATGTGTCAAAGTTGAAAGATGCATCGGGTGCTCGCCGAATTACCTGGCTGTATGCGGTCGGAGAATTTGGTTCGGACGGGGCGACCGCGGTACCAGTATTGAATGCTGCTCTAGGCGCTGACGATAGCGATGTTCGCGCGGCGGCAGTTAGTTCGCTGGCGAAAATCGGTGCCGACAATCCAGTCGGGATTCCAGGATTGATCAAAGGCCTTGCCGACCCGGACTCCCGAATTCGTGGCTTGTCAGGCTTAGCCCTGAAGTCGATCGGCCCAAAAGCCTCGCTCGCAGTGCCGCAACTGGCGGCCGCACTAAGCGACTCTGAAGAATCGGTGCGCGTGGCGGCGGCCGAGGCGTTGGGTGCCATTGGACCGGGGGCCAGCGCCGCCGTGCCAGCGCTTGCAGCCAAGCTGACCGACAAGAACGAAGGGCGCTTCGTATTTCGCACCGCCATGCAAGCCTTAGGCAAGATCGGCCCTAACGCCAAAGCGGCTCTACCGGTGCTGAAGCAAGTCGCGAATGATCGGCGCGATAGCATCGCGGCTCAAACCATTCTCCTGATCGAAGGGAAAGAAGTCCCAACGTATTTCTGAGTGTTCCGGCTGAATGGGGCGTGCGATCCAGGCGCGAAAGGGATGCAGCGAGAATTGATGAGGGATCTGGTTCTGGTTTGTACAGCCTAAGAAGCCATTAAGCACTTTAAGACAATGAACCAGAATTGCCTCTCCGGTTTGACGATTTCTCTAATCTCAGCAGATGTTCCTTGATGCCAAGACCTCCGGCGAAACCGGTCAGTTTGCCGTTAGACCCGATCACCCGGTGGCAGGGAACTATGATGGAAATTGGATTTCGCCCATTGGCAGCTCCGACGGCGCGGGTCGCCCGCGGTTTTCCCAACTGCTTTGCCAACTGACCATAGCTCCGGGTCTCTCCCAAGGGAATTCCCAGCAATGCTTTCCAAACATTCTTCTGAAAGGCCGTACCCACCAGATCAAGTTCGAGAGAGAAGGACGTCCTCTTCCCATCGAAATAGTCTTTCAATTGTCGTTCAGTCTCAAGCAATACCGGATGGGAATTGTCTTCAGTTGTTTCTCCCAATCGGACACGGCTGGGATTGTCATTTTCCCAAAGGACAGCTGCCAACCCGTGATCGCTGGCGACGAGCTTCAGCTTTCCTACGGGTGATCCGATGAATTTGTGAACGTGATGTTTCATTGCTTCAAAACCCCATTGTCTCTATGATTTGATTGAACCGAGTGAGTGGTGCCCAAGCAACCGAACCTGCTGTCTCGAATGGAAACCGAAGCTCACATGTCGCGGCCGCGTCTCATTTTCGCTGGTGTTGTTGCGCATGCCGCCCAGAGGTGCTGAGCCGCATACGCCCGCCATGGGCGCCACATCTCAGCACGGCCAAGCAATTGGGCCGCACTCATTGCATTCCCATCTAAGCTCGCCGAACCGCGCAGAATACCGATGTCCGTTACCGGAAAGGCATCTGCCTGATGGAATGCCCGGAGCGCGATGTACTGGGCGGTCCAATCGCCAATGCCTGGGATTGCCCGAAGCCGGGCGATAGCCTCTTCGCAAGACGCGGTCGATTCAAAGAACCTTGGATTCGTCGCGGCTGTTTTGGCCATGAGTTGGAGCGTCTCTTTACGGGAACGCGGCATTCCCAGGGCGCTCAAGTCCGACGACGCCACGCACTCAGCTGACGGAAAAACATAGGTCAGGAATCCATCGGAGAGCGCTGCAGACGGCCGATTACAGATCCTGACAAGCTTGCCGGCAAGTTGTGTAGCTGCTTCGACCGTGATTTGCTGACCCAAAATCGCGCGAACCGCGAGTTCGAATCCATCCCAGCCGCCCGGAGCTCGAAGTCCCGGGCGTTTCGAAATCAGTCGGGCCAAGGCTCGATCGTTGGATAGGTGGACGCCGATGCTGTTAACGTCTGCATAAACGTCGAACATACGTCGCACCCGCAAAGCGACGGCAGATAGAGCGCGGACAGAAAGAATCTGAAGCTTCACTGCAAGGCCGTTGCGACCAGGATCGTCGCAAACCTCTACAATGCCGTCACTGCCTTCAACTGAGACCGTCCTTCGGTAACATCCGTTCTGTACTTCTTCCACCCCGTCAATGGCACGGGCCTCAAGATAGTTGAGAAATGACTTCCAATCATAAGGTGGCTGGTAGGCGACGTGTAATGTCACCGGCTGATGCAAAGGGGATGCCAATTTGTGCTTGCTCCGGCGTTGCAACTCGGATGGGGGCCGTCGGTACAGCTTCTGAAATGTGTCATTGAAGCGGCGCACGCTGCCAAAGCCTGAGGCCATGGCCACGTCGCTCATTGACAGATGGGTCTCATGGATAAGCTGTTTTGCGAAAAGTATGCGGCGGGTTTGCGCCACAGTAAATGGAGATGCGCCGAGATGCTCCTGGAACAACCGTCGAAGATGCCTTTCCCCGATACCTAACCGATTGGCCAGCGTCTCTACGCTTGCATGATCCTGGTCAAGGAAGCCATCAGCAATGAATGCGAGGGCGCGCGATACTGTGTTCGATGTTCCTCGCCAGCCTGCCACTTCAGGTGAGATTTCCGGACGACAGCGCAGGCAAGCTCGAAAGCCCGCCTCTTGCGCAGCGGCTGCACTTTGAAAGAAGCGGCAGTTTGCGAATTTAGCAGTTTTAGCGGGGCAAATCGGACGGCAGTAGATTCCGGTTGAGGTTACGCCGACGAACAGATAGCCATCGAATCGTCGATCGCGAGTCTGAAGTGCGCGATAGCAAACTTCCGGGTCCAACAATTGCATATCCACACTATGCGCGATTCGAAGCCAGGAATCTAGCCAGATTCGGACATGAACATTTTCGGGCTCTTATGTCGTTCTAAGGGGAGATTCCTCCGAAGCTGACGCGGTAGGCGTACGCATACTTTCCCGGGGCCTCCGCCGGTAATTTAATGTGCAGGCCATCAGGCTGCTGCTGAAACTTGAGTGTGGTGTTGGAACCGAGCAAGGTGACCGACTCAATTTTTGCAGCTCCTACTGTAGCTCCTAGGCTCTGGATAACTGCCTCATTTTTTACCGGCCAGCCTAATTCGATGATGTAGAGGTCATTGCCTTTGGTGGTAAAGCGAAAATCTTCGGCAGTGTAGCTCGCCGTGTCCGTGTCATGGAAGGATCCAGCTGCAACTTTGGTGGGTCCCTCGCCATAAATCTTCCAAGGACGGGTTCCGTAAATGGCTCCCCCATTTACGGCTAGCCAGGCGCCCACATCCCTCAATACTTGCTGAACTTCATCAGGGATGGTGCCGTCGGATCGGGGGCCAATATTCAACAACAGATTGCCGTTCTTGCTGACTATGTCGACGAGCTGATGGACGACAAACTGCGGGGATTTGAAAGTGTCGTCCGTTATGTTGCCCCACGATTTGTTGCTGATCGAGGTGTCGGTCTGCCAGTACAGCGGCCGAATATCGCCGAGCTGTCCGCGCTCAAGGTCCAGAACCGCCGAATGTTCCTGTAGTGCCCAGTCCTTGTAGTTGATAACTCCGACGTGGTCGCCATATTTCAATGAGGCGTTGTAGTAGTAAGCGGCAAAGCGTGTCAGATTCCGACGAATATAAGGCTGGCCGATCCACCAGTCGAAATACATGATGTCGGGATGATACTTCTCGACGATCTCCGAGGATCGCGCCAGCCAGTCGTCTGCCCATGCGGCCGAGACGTAGGTGTAGTCATTGTTCAGCGGTGTGGCCCGCTTGTTCTCAAGCCAGTTGTGTGCAGGCCCGTAGAAAGCAGCATACTTAGGATCGTTGACGTCGGATGGTATCGCGCGTCCGACGCCCAGGAAAAAATTATGTTCCACGCGGTGGGATGAAGCGCCGAAATGAAGGCCCTCAGCGCGAACTGCTTTCGCTAAATCGCCGATGACATCCCGGTGAGGACCCATCTTGGCTGCGGTCCAGTCGCTAAGCCCACTGTCATACATAGCGAAGCCATCATGATGTTCCGCCACCGGGACCACGTATTTCGCTCCGGCTTCCTTGAAGAGCTTCGCCCAGGCAGCGGGATCATAGCGCTCCGCCTTGAACATAGGGACGAAATCCTTGTAGCCAAACTTGTCCTGACTACCGAAGGTGGCGATGTGGTGTTTGTATTCGTCAGAACCTTCGACATACATGTTTCTCGGATACCATTCGTTGCCAAAGGCTGGAACCGAATAGACGCCCCAATGAATGAAGATCCCGAACTTTGCGTCCTTGTACCACTCGGGCGTGTCGTACTTTTGAAGTGATTCCCAGTCGGGACGGTACGGCCCGACGTGGCCGATTTTGTCCACCTCTTTCAAGATTGCGCTTCGCGGTGCGTCATACTTCGCGCTGGCTTTCTGCCAGATCTGATCGATGACCGCCGGATCGTCTGAAGCGGTGGGCGCACTGGGTCCGCCAGCCTGGGAACCTGCCTCAATCGGAGAAACGGCAACGACGGCCAGAGCCAGACCAACGACCGCAAGCGTACGAAGATGTGAACGGCACATTTCAATTTTCTCCCCATTCAGAACCAAATTTGTGGTCAGTCCAAACGAACCATGATCTTTTTAACTCGAGAGGGATTCGCACTCCACGATGCGAGCGCCTGCGGCGCGTCTTCAATACGAATGATGGAGCTGACCGCCTCATCCACCGGAAAGCGGTGCGCCTCCAACATCCGGATCACCTCTTGAAAATCCTCCGGTAGAGCGTTTCGCGAGCCTAGAATATCGAGTTCTTTCTGAACGAATCTCTGGGTCTGGAAGGCCACCGCCTCCTTGATGTAGCCGATATAGAGCACCCGTCCACTGAAAGCTACCTCCTCAACCGCCGCGAGGAAAGTGTCGGCCGATCCGATGGCCTCGACTACAACATCGGGCCCAAGTCCATCAGTAAAGTCAGCCAGACGCTGATGCAGATTTTCGCGGGTGCTGTTGATCGTATGGCTGGCGCCCGCGGTCCGGGCAGTCTGCAATTTGGCGTCATCCACATCGACACCGATAGTCATTGCACCCCGAAAGCTAGAAGCCGCGATGGCACCTAGGCCAACTCCACCACAACCCAAAATGGCGACTTTGTCGTCAGCTGTGACCCGCCCTCGGGCGATGGCATGGAACCCGATCGTCAATGGTTCCACCAGGCAGAGCTCTTTTAGGGTGAGGTCTGCGGCATAGATCCTGTTTTGGGGAACGACAATGTATTCGGTCGCGGCCCCGTCACGCTGTATTCCCAGGGTCTGATTGAACTGGCACGCATTGGGACGCCCGCGGCGGCAAGAGGCGCATTGCCCGCAGTTGGTATAGGGAGAAACCGTTACGTTGGTGCCCGCTGTAAACGCGCCTCCACTTTCGACTACCGTGGCTGAAATTTCATGTCCTGGAATCCGGGGAAATGCCACCAGCGGGTTTCTACCGCGGAAGGAGTTCAGATCGCTTCCGCAGAAGCCAACCATCCGAACCTTCAGCAGCACACTGGTTTCGGACGACACAGGTTCGGGCACAGACCTCATTTCGGCTCGCCCGGGGTCACATAAGACCAGTGCCTTCACTTTGCCGCCTTCACGGATTCAGCATAATGGGTTCGAACAAAGCCCAGTGCGCAAACAGCGTACTACGACAGCAGTTTCAACAGGCATGATCGATACTTTTTCCGAAGTTCTAGAGCGTAGTCAGCGCAATCACGCTGACATTCGGATCAGGAGCCTGAGCGGGAAGGTCGATCTGCAATTTTCCTTCTGTCTGACGGATTCTCAATGGTTGTCCGGTAGCGTGAAGGTGAGCCGCGAGCACTTTCGGGTTGAGTCCGGATATATCCAGATGTGTTCCGGGCCAGTCGAAGACGTGTACAAATATCTTGTTCTCTTTTGCCGTGGTACGGGCTGCGGTCATGCCCTGGACCGGGCCGTAAGTGGTTCCGTAGATGGAATCTCCGTTTGTACGAAGCCAGTCGCCGATGGCATGCAGCCGCTCCTGAAATTCGGGCTGAATTGTTCCATCCGGCTGGGGGCCCACGTTCAACAGGAAGTTTCCTCCGCGGCTGGCCACTTCCACTAATGCTCTAATCAAGAACTGTGACGACTTGAATTCCCGGTCGTGCAGGTTGTAGGCCCAGGTATTGTTGATGGTCATACACGTTTCCCAAAGCTGAAAATCTTCGGGCTTGGGAACAACCGACTGCAACTTTTCCTGAATACTGGTATCGACAGCATTGAAGTGCACTCCCTTGGTGGGGATGCCGCTCGGAATAAATTGCTCAGGCGTCTGGTAGTCTCCAGGAACGCCAATGCGGTCGTTGACCAATGTGGCCGATTGAAGCTCATGAATCAAATTGATAAAACGTACTCCACCGTATTTTTCTTGATGATGTAGTCCATCAAACCAGATTAAAGCCACCGGACCATATCTGGTCAGCAACTCGGTCAATTGCAACTGCATGTAATCCAGGTAGAGCGGCCACTCCGGACGTTCCGGCTGGCCGTTCCAGGTATCTTTAGAGAGCTTTGATGTGTCGCGAAACCCGGGATGGTGCATATCGGGGGGCGAATAATAAAAACCAAGACGCATCTCCCGCTTTTTGCACGCTTGCGATAACATCGCCACGATGTCCTTAGCGTAGGGAGTGTTGGTGATCTTGTAGTCGGTATAGGACGTATCAAACATGCAGAAGCCATCGTGATGCTTGGTGGTAAAAACCATATATTTCTGGCCGGCTGATCGAGCCAGGTCGACAAATGCTTCAGGGTCGAACTTGATCGGATTAAAGCGCTTGGGTAGTTCGCGATAGTCCGCCTCCGATATTTCTCCTTTGGGCTCCATGATGGGCCAGGAAGCCTCGACACTGGCCAAAGAATAGGGCCCCCAGTGAATGAACATTCCGAACTTGGCGTTGCGATACCAGGTGGTGCGATCTTCGTCTAAGCCCGCAAAGTTAAAACGGGGCGTTAGTGGAAGGGTGGACGCCGCCAACCCTAGTTTTATGAATTCACGTCTTTCCAAATTATGAGCGCTCATCCCGGGCACCATAAAGTGATGGTCCATTCTTGTCAAGACGATTCTCCAGTGGCTAGTATCAGATGCGATTGAAGATATCTATCCCGGCGCTGCGACCTCCATGCCACAGGCTCGATTCTTCAAGCGCTCAATCCATGTGGAAGACCTCCTCCATCGCTGCCCACCATTCCCCGTCTTTCCTTGAGGCACGCGGTTCTTGCATGGGATTCATGATCGCCCACCATTGCTGGGTTTTAGGGTCGGCTGCCATTTTGGCCCAGTCTTGGTCGACATTGCTCCCGTGGTATTCGAAGTAGCTGAACAGCACTCCGTCTTTGAGGAAGATGGAGTAGTTTCTGATGTTGCATTCGGTAATTTTCTTCAGGACTTCGGGCCAGACGGCGGCGTGATATTTCTTGTAGATAAGTTCGCTGCCCGCCTTCAGCCCGATGGTCATTCCAAATCGTTGCATCTGCTGATATCCCCTTTCCAGAGCGGCTCGTTTTCGGCGAATGAGGCAAGTGCTTAAACTTAAACTTGACGGACCAAAAACCACGAATATAGTATGTGCTGCGTTATTTGAGCGCTTATTTTAGGATTCTGGAATTAACTTGGCAACTGAAGCCTGCCCCATAAAATCCTCAGTCTCTCAACCTAGCCGATCAGGACATTACAGTCTCTATGGCAGGTGATCTCGCAGGCAAGGTCATTGTTATCACCGGCGGCGCGGATGGAATCGGCCGCGAATGTGCTTTTGCCTACGTTCGCGACGGCGCGAGGGTGGCCATCCTGGATAACAATTTGGAGGCCGCCAAAGCCACTGCGGCTGAGCTCGGAGGTCGCAATGTCGCATTCTTTGCGGATGTCGGCGATGGACCCTCGGTTCAAGCCGCGCTGCGCTCAGCATTGCAGGAATTTGGCCGAATCGATGCCGTCCATAACAATGCTGGAATTGCCAGCCCGTCAAAGCCCCTGCACGAAACTACTGAAGACGAGTGGGAGAAGCTGCAACATACCAACGTCAAATCGGTGTACTGGACGACGCGTTACAGTTTTGAAGCACTCTGTGCCAGCAAAGGCTGCATTCTGAACACGGCCAGCATGGTTGGTCTGATCGGCCAGCAGGATCATGCGGCCTACGTCGCGACCAAGGGCGCCATGATCTCTTTAACCAAGGCCATGGCTGCGGACTACGCCAAATACTCAATTCGAGTCAATGCAATTTGTCCGGCTGGTGTTTGGACACCGATGCTTGAGCGCTGGTGCGCGGAACAAGCCGACGCCGAAGGCATCCGGAATTATCTCGACGATATTCATCTGCTGGGAGCCTGTCCTCGGGGAGATGTTATCGCGGACGCGGCTGTGTTCCTGCTGTCCTCGAAAGCCAGATTCATAACCGGATGCATTCTCCCTGTGAGCGGCGGTGCGGAACTCGGATACAGGCGATAGCATGGCGGAATTCTTCATTGAGTCGGTCACAGCTCATGATGCGCGCTTCCCGTTGCCGCCGGGCGCGGGAACTGATTCTGTCCATACCAATTCGGAATACTCCCTCGGAGTCACGTTGCTGGCAAGTCAGCAAGGCCTCTGCGGGACTGGGATTACGCTCACACTCGGGGAAGGGAACCGGTTGATCTGCGAAGCTATCGAGATGCTGGCGCGTCCGCTCGTGGGCAGGGCAATCGAGGAGCTCATGGCGGATTTCGGTCACGTCTCGAGAAAACTTTCCGACGATCCATCCCTTCGATGGCTGGGGCCGCATAAAGGAGTGGTCCATCTCGCGCTGGCGTCGATCAACAACGCATGTTTTGATCTGTGGGCAAAGAGCCGGCAGGTGCCACTATGGAAATTGTTGCTCGATCTCAGTCCGGAGGAAGTTGTTCGTCTTCTGGATCTCAGCTATCTCGAAGAGGTGCTCGGAGAAAATGACGCTTTGGAGTTGTTGGGCGCCGCCATGGGCAGCCGTAGCGGTCGGATGGAAATTCTCAAGACTGGTTATCCGGGCTATGACACCTCCGTCGGTTGGATGGCATACGACGATGTCAAAGTGAAACAGCTAACAGTACAAGCGATCGAAAACGGCTTCAAAGCTTTTAAGCTCAAAGTTGGTTCAGAGGATGAATCTCGTGATTTGCGGCGGGCCGCGATGTTGCGCGATGCCATCGGCGACAACGCTGCACTGATGTTCGATGCCAACCAGCGCTGGAATCTTGCAACCGCGATTCGCATGTGCCGGAAGCTCAAAGAGTATTCTCCATTGTGGATCGAGGAACCTACCCATCCCGATGACATTCGTGCGCACTTGACTTTGGTCCAAGAGATTGCTCCTGCCAGGATTGCCGCTGGAGAGCACATTCCGAACCGAATCGTGTTTAAGAATTTCATGCAGGCGCGCGCGCTGCACTACATTCAAGCGGATTGTACCCGGCTGGGGGGGGTGAGCGAATTTCTTGCCGTAAGTTTCCTGGCAAAGAAGTTGGGATATCCGGTAGTGCCCCATGTCGGCGATATGGGGCAATTGCACCAGCACCTGGTACTCTTCAATCACATTGCGCTTGGGCACGATGTTCTGTTTCTCGAACACATCCCTCACTTGCGCAACCATTTTGTATTTCCCGCCAGCGTACGCAACGGTCACTACGAAACCCCGCAGCAACCAGGCGCCTCGTGCGACCTGAAGGTTACCGCCAGTGAACCTAAACTCGCCACTCCCGACGGGTAAATCGGCTTCGCCACTAGGAGGCCCGTTGCGCAACCGCCAGCACTCCCAGGGCAATCAGGATTGTCACCATACCGCCGGCCAGGAAGCGCTTGCTGGCAACCGAAACTCCGTTCCATTCTCCGGTAATAATGCCAGCTACGTTGCTCGTGACGATGATCATACCCATGAGTAAAGGCCATCCGATGACTACTCCAAGACTTCCCATGTGTGAAACCCCGACTCCGTAGAGGGCTTGCCCGCCAAACCAGAAAAGGCCCATGAGGCCTCCACAAATCCAACCGGTGCCGGCGCCTACGCCCGCGAACTTGTGAAGCGTGCGATTCTTCCACAACAGATAGCCACAATAAAGGAGATTGACAACAAATCCTCCGCTGACGGCGAGTGCCGTTACGACTCCGGCGGCCCAGAGGCTGCCGGTGCCAAATTCGACGGCGTGCCTGACCGCTTCACCACCGAAGGCGTAGGAAAAATTCAAAGCGGAAGAAAGTAGACCGGACAGACAACAGACGAAAAAGCCTGCCCGAAACGATGTTCGCCCGGGAGCTTCTCGCATTTGCTTGCGTGCCGCGTCACGCAATACGCCGGCCCGCGCACTAATGGCGATGCCAGCAAGCATGATTGCGGTGCCCATGAGACAAGTGCGTCCCTGGGGAGTATTGATCTGTTGCGGAGTAAGAACCAGCAAGGGGATAAGCGATCCCACTGAGGCGCACAATCCCAAGATAATCGCCATTCCCAGGCCTAAGCCGAGCATCGAGAGACCGATGCCGGTCAGCGTCGATCCAATGCCCCAGCACATTCCAAAGCCCGCAATGCTCATGAGAGTCTTTGCCGAACTGGCGGCATACGCCTGGCTCAGATGAGGTACGGTGAGGGCCGTCAAAAGCCACGGCAGGGCTACCATTCCAGAGAGGGAATATGCCAGCCATGTATTTTCAAAGCTCCACTGCTGCGTGTATTTCATGGGCACGGCAAACAAGCCCTGAAGAAGGCCCGCCAGGAATACCCCACCAACCGCCAACCAGATTTCGGGAGTCATTGCGTCACCTTAGCAGTTGTTCCTCTGCCTCTTGCAACAAATCGGTCGCTTATGATTCGTCTATTCTTGATTCGGCATCGATTGTTGATGACGTGCGTCTCGCCAAGAACCCGTGGCGGGAGCTGTTCATGGGGGCAAAAAGTATGGCAGTCCACGGGAGTAGAATACGGGGGCCGATGGATTTCTTATGATGTTAAAGGTTCTCTTACAGGGAATGCTCCTCGGATCCTTAGTTACAGCAGTTACAGCTCAATCAGTAGCAGTGTCCCCCCAAGTAACTGCGAACTCGCAGACAGAATCGTGCAACCCAACGGCAATTCGCATAGCTCCGGGCACATTCATCTGGGCTGAGATTTCCAGATCCCTGGACGCGAGAAGAAATCGAGTCGGCGATCCGGTTGAGGCCAAAACCAGCGTCGATTTGTTAGCGCAGGGGAAGATCGTGCTTCCCCGGAATACGAAAGTCCTAGGGCAGGTAACCTCTGTTAAACCGCGCACCAAACAATCACCGGCTTCCTATATCGCCATCACATTTGACCATTTGGTTTTAGGCGATGGCCAAGAATTAAAGGTTGAACTGGTGCTGCAGGCCATGGCAGGACCATTGCACAGTTTTTACCAGGGCAAAGAATCGAGCGAAGAAATAGGCGGCGTACTTCCGCCGGTCGGAACTTCCGCGCCCAGGGCTACCACAATGGGAAACACCGAATTAGGGCAAATTCCAGGTAGGCAATATCCGGCGCGGAGCTCGAACCCGTCGGAAACGGTGCTTCGGTCCATTCCAGGTTCACCCCGGGTCTCCTCCGCGCTCGGACCGTTGAGCCAAGGCGCGGTCGGCCTCAACGACATCTTGCTTACCAGCGTTGATCGAGTTGCGACCATCAGCTCAAATACGCAAAACCTGCATATCGACGGTCAGAGCCAACTGCTATTGAAAACGCAATGAGAGGCTGGCATCCCAGAACATACCCGGGAGACGAGCGCACGCCAGGGATGTATCCCGTTCTGCGAGACGGATCATTGTCAAGCGCTCAAATCAGTTAGAATACGTCGGGCTGAATGGGACCCCGATATCCTCAATACTCTACCCAATATGCTTTGCTTAGCCAATGTTGATTGATCGGCAGAAACCATGAAACGTCTATTTCTTTTTCTCCTGGCCGTGCTCTGCAGTGTAAGCGCTCAAACCTATCAGCCCACTTGGGATTCAGTCGACAAGCGGCCGACGCCCGCATGGTTTAGCGAGGCCAAGTTCGGTATTTTCATTCATTGGGGGACCTACTCTGTGCCCTCGTACGCCCCGGTGGTGCCGGGAAAGCTGGCCTACTCCGAGTGGTATTGGCATGCCATGACTGAGGGCAAGAATAATCCCAAGGCAAATGAGGTCGAAACCGGTACGTGGAATTTTCATCAGAAAGTGTTTGGGGCAGACTACGTTTACCAGAATTTTGCGCCGCTGTTTAAGGCGGAACTGTTCGACCCGAACCACTGGGCCGAGGTGTTTGAACGTTCGGGTGCCAAGTATGTGGTGCTGACCTCAAAACACCATGAGGGGTTTGCTCTGTGGCCAAGCAAGGAAGCTTCCGCCACCTGGGGGCGACCCTGGAACGCGTTGGAAATCGGACCACACCGAGATCTGCTGGGCGATCTCAGCAATGCTGTACGGGGCAAAGGCTTGCGAATGGGGATCTACTATTCGCTCTACGAGTGGTACAACCCTTTGTGGCTTTATGACAAGCCTCGTTACGTCCGCGAGCATATGTTTCCGCAGTTCAAGGACGTGGTCACGCACTATAAACCGTCCTTCATCTTTAGCGACGGCGAGTGGGAGCAAACATCCACCGAGTGGCGCAGCCCGGAGCTGCTGGCTTGGCTGTTCAACGATTCGCCAGTGAAGGATGAAGTGGTCGTGAATGATCGTTGGGGCAGTGACACCCGTCACAAACACGGTGGTTACTGGACAACGGAATATACCGCCGGCATGAGCGGCATCGATCATCCCTGGGAAGAGAGCCGGGGCATGGGCGTCAGCTACGGCTACAACCGTGCCGAGGATCTCAACGTTTATCACTCAGGGCGCGAATTAGTGATCATTCTGGTGGACACGGTCAGTCGCGGTGGCAATCTGTTGCTCGATATCGGGCCCAAGGCCGACGGCACCATTCCGGTCATCATGGAGGAGCGTCTCACCCAGATTGGTGACTGGCTGAAAATAAATGGCGAAGCTATCTATGGTAGCAAGCCGTGGCGGACCACGCGGCAATGGAGTGCAGGAGAAGTTCCCAAAGTTGAATACAACAAGGAATATTCGACGCCCTACGATGTGACAAAGCTGACCGAAAAAACGCGTGCCGGCGAAGCAGTGATCGAGGCCTTTTTCACCAGCAAAGGCAGCGACCTGTACGCCATTCTTCCCCACTGGTCCAGCGGTAGTCTTATGCTGAAAGACATGAAAGGCGTGAAATCGATAAGCCTGCTTGGATCATCCACACCCCTGAAGTTCAAGGCTGCCGGGGAGGGAGCCAGGGTCGAGCTTCCCGATCTTCCCGAACCACTCCGACAGCAACCTGCGTGGGTGTTGAAGATCAGCCAGTAGGCAACAGGGGAACAATTGTCCGGATTGGCGTCGAGGGCTTGTTGCCGCTGCTCGAGATTCAGCCTGCTCCCTTTTGATTGCGAGGGACCCTGAAAAGAGATGCTCGGGAATAGTCTGCGTTTCAAAATCCGCACTCCGCCTTTGGCCCCCGGGAATGGTCTGGTTGCATAAGGGCAAACTCACGCCCTCGTCGTGTGAAGTAAATCGTATTCTTTCCCGTTTGTTACACTGCCGACTTCGGGAGAGCTTGGAAGTGAAAAGCAGTTGCTTCTGCAGACTGGGCGTAGGTTTAGGTTTGATTGTCTCTTCATTGGCCGCAATCGTGTCAGGCCAGCTAGAGAGGTCTAAGCCCGCTCCTTCCAGGCCAGAGTTAAGCCGGGAGGCCTTCAAGAATATTCAGATTTTGCAGGCCACACCCGCGGACCAGCTGATCCCTGCCATGCAATTCATCAGTTCTTCTCTGGGTGTGGAATGCAGCTTCTGTCATGTGGAAGGAGCACTGGAGAAGGACGACAAGAAACCGAAGCAGACGGCACGCAAGATGATGCAGATGATGACCGTCATCAACCAGGTAAACTTTGCGGGCAAGCGAAAAATCACGTGCTACTCGTGCCACCGCGGATACACTCGCCCGGTGACCACTCCGCTGATTGCCGAAGTTGGGAATTCAGCAAACTTGGAGAGTGTGCCAACTGAATCATCCAACGTTTTGCCCGATCCGCCGCAAGTCGATGCGATCATCTCCAAGTATGTAGACGCGATCGGCGGACCATCGGCCATCGCAAGACTAAACACTCGCGTCGGGAAGGGGCACATCGCGCTTGCCGGGCGACAGTTTCGCATCGAGATTTTCAGCAAAATACCCGGAAAACGATTGTCAGTGGTCCACCTGTCCAGTGGGGATAATGTTATCGCCTATGACGGAGCATCGGGCTGGAGTTCAACTCCAAATCGTCCGGCGCACGATATTCCCGCCGCAGAGGTCGCTTCGGCCCGGCTGGAAACAGATCTGCAATTGCCCATCCACCTTAAGCAACTATTCAGCGAGACCAAGGCCGGCCGGGCAGGCAAGATCGGAGGTCGCGAGGTGTGCACGATTTCCGGTCTCAATGGCGGGGAACTCGTTGCCGTACTCTATTTCGATGAGCATTCGGGATTGCTGTTGCGTATGTTGCGATACGTGAATTCCCCGTTGGGCCCGAATCCGACGCAGATCGACTATGGAGACTATCGCGAACAGGACGGGGTGAAAGTGCCTTTCCGGGAGACCGTCTTTCGCCCCGATTCACGTCTTGTGATTCAACTCGATGAGGCAAAGTACAACGTGCCGCTGGACGACGCTAAATTTCTACGGCCGGCTGACCCCGCCACCGACAAGACCGCATCACCATAAATTTTCATCGCTGGGAGACTTGCCGGTCTACAGGCAGGTAAGCCTTCGCGCCAACTACTTTTTCCCAATTACGTACGGTTGCTTGTGGGTAATGCCTTTGCCTTCCTCAATTGTCAAGGCGTAGCCGGAGGCGACCCCACGAAACGTTTCCACCCTGCCATCCTGCCAGCGAACCGACACATCGGCCGTAGTAGATTTGCCAAGTCCGAAGTGAAGGCGAAAATCGTTTTGTGAGATAAACGAGCCGCCGCTTCGAGTTTCGTCGATCTGCTTGCGCCCGCTCGCCGTTACTGTGACGCGCGCGCCAATCGCGTCACGTCCCGATGTCACGGCACGCACCAGGAGTGAATTCCCGGGGTGCGGCCGAACATTTTTGAGCAAAGAAGGGGCTTCGCCCATATTGACGATAACAATCTCCTCGTTGCCGTCGTTATCGAGGTCTGCGGTCGCCAGACCACGCGAGGAGTGCGGCTCAGAGATGCCTGGCCCCGCTCGGGAAGAGAGATCAAAAAACTGGCCGTCGCCGCGGTTCCAATAAAGCAGCCGCGGCTGCTTGAATTTCTCCGCCGTATGCGCCCCATCGACTTCGGGATAGACATGCCCATTGGCCACGATCAAGTCTTTCCGGCCATCATTGTCAAGGTCAATGAAAGCGGTCCCCCACCCGAGATATTTGGTGTTGACCGCCAAGCCCGATGCGATCGTATCGTCCTCAAAAATATTGCCGCCCGAATTCTTATAGAAGGTGTGGGTGTCGTCGGCGAAATTCGTCTTGAAGACATCCAGCAAACCATCGCCATTAAAATCAGCGGCGGAGGCGCCCATACCTGCCTGCTCTCGTCCGTCCTCGTTGTAGGCAAGGCCGGCGCGGATGCCGATTTCCTCAAAAGCCTTGCCGCCCAGGTTGTGGTAGTACAGGCTGGCAGTAGAGTCGCAGGCGACAAAAAGGTCCGGCCACCCGTCGTTATCGAAGTCCCCGGTCAGCGCGGTAAATCCATAGTAGTTTTTGGGCCCAGCAATATGAGTCTGATCGGAAACATCGGTAAAATGGCCGTGCCCATCATTCTGATAAAACGACAATGTCTCCGGCGGCAAACCACGCGGCCCGCACATGACGGGTCGCCCTTTCCAGCGACACTGAGTTTGCTCCCCGGGTTGGGGCGTGTGCTCTATGTCAAAGTCCACGTAGTGGACCACGACCAGATCGAGGTATCCATCGCGGTTGAAATCGATGAAAGCGCAGCCGGTGCTCCAGCGCGGCTTGGGTGAGAGTAAGCCGCGTTCTTTGGTCTCATCGCGGAACATTCCATTTCCCTGATTGCGATAAAGAACGTTCTGTCCCCACTGTGTCACAAACAGATCCGGATGCCCGTGGTTATCCACATCCCCAACGCAGACTCCCTGCCCCCACCCGGTGTGGCGAATGCCTGATTTTTCCGTGACATCTTCAAACCTCAGGCCTCCCAGATTGTGATAGAGAAAGTGGGTTGACGAAGGATTGTCTTTCCCCAACCGGCCAGCATTGACGAAAAAAATATCTGGTAGACCATCGTTGTCGTAATCAAACACCGCTACACCGTTCCCGGTGGTTTCGACGATGTACCGTTTGGAGCTTTCCGAGCCGGAAACATTTACGCCAGTAAGGCCGGCGGAGACCGCGATGTCTTCGTAATGGACAACTGGAGTCTCCAAGCCCGGAGGAAGTGGCCGGGCCGGGACCGCGGTGCCCCCGGTTGCTGCACCTTGCGCGCAAGCATTGCTCTCCGCGCCAGTCACGGTTAAGGTAAGAATAGAAATCAGGATAGTTGCGTGAAGAATTCTATCGCCCCATGGCACGGACCGATCACTCATCATCGATTCGCCGATCATAACATCGTGGGTGAGATTCATGAGTGCCAGCTGGGGACTGGTCCATCTGCACGATACCTTCTCTGCTACTATGGACCGCGTCGTACAAATTACTTTCTGGAATCGAAATGGTGGTGTGTAACTCTCTGCGCGACCTGATATGGGTCGCGTTTTTTACTTGCGTGGCCGCGACTCCTGGTTGGAGCCAAACTGGACCGCCGGCTCTTATCTGCAAAGGGCCAGCTGAACTAGAGAGCGTCATCCACTCGCATCCTTCCGCGGGCGCCTACGACGCGCTGGGGGCTTACTTTGGCCGCCAGCAGAAATTATCCTGCGCTATTTCTGCTTTTGAGTCTGCAATCCGCCTTGAGCCTAATTCCTGGGAGGCTCATTTCAATCTTGCTCTCGCCTTGTTGCAACTTCACCAAACGGAACGCGCTGTTCGTGAACTGCGAATGGCGATAAAAACCAAACCCGACGATCCTTTGGGACATACTGCATTGGGAATGGCGCTCAGTGAGTTGAATCATGATGATGAGGCCGTGGAAGAGTTCAAGCTGGCACTGAAGTCCGATTCCAAATCCGTCCCAGCTCTCGATGGATTGGCGAGAGTGTTGATCGCGCAAAAACGTTATTCAGCGGCGATCGCTTATCTCAAGGAAGCGCCTTCGGATCCCAAACTGCAAAACGATTTGGCGGTAGCGTATTCGAAAAGCGGGGACGTCGATCGCACCGTTCAATTGCTTTCGGAGTTAGTGAAGCAGGATCCATCCTCAGCGGAATACCACGCAAATCTGGGGATTGCCTACACCCAACAGCAGCAGTTCCGGCAGTCAGTCGATGAGTTTCGGGAGGCGCTTCGGCTGGACCCTGGAAATGATGCGGCCAGGCTCTCGTATGTAAAAGCGCTGATCATTCTTGCCGAGTTCAACACTGCGTTACCCGAAATCCAAAGCTATTACCATCGCAATCCGAACGACTCAGACGCCCTCTACCTGATGGGGGTCGTTGATCGCGGGCTGGGGAAGTATGCGGCAGCCGAACCCCTGCTTAAACAGGCCGTCGCATTGAATCCGGAGCAGTACGATATTCGCTACAACCTGGGGTTCGTTCTTGCCAAGTTAGGAAAGTTGCAAGCAGCATTGGTGCAATTGGAAAAGGCTGTGCAACTGAAACCGGACTCCAGCGAAGCTCACTTTCAACTGGCAGCGGTGCTCCGCAGCCTGGGTCAAGACGAAAAGGCGCAAGCAGAATTACTGACTTTCCAACTGCAGAAGCAGAACAGCATAAAAGGAAACGTCGCTGGCACCAAGGCCAATCAGGCAAATGACTATCTGCAGTCCGGTCAGTTCGAGCGCGCCGCCGATCTATACCGCGAAGCGATTACTCAGGATCCAAACGACGCGCGTACCTATTACGATCTCGCACTGGCCCTGGATGGTATGGGCAAGGTTGCCGAAGAGCGGGAGGCCCTGCAGAAGGCCATCAGCATCGATTCGGGGCTGGCGCGTGCCTACAACCAGATGGGTTTCCTGAGCTTGCAGGCTGGCCAACAAATGGAGGCAGAAAAGCAACTGAAGGCCGCAATCTCTCTGGATCCTGGCTATGCCGAGGCACAAAGCAACCTGGGTGTTCTCTACGGCCAGCAAGGCAAGAATCAGGAAGCGGAGCAGCTGTTCCGTCAGGCCACGGAAAATGATCCTGGTTACGCGCAGGCTTTCGTGAATCTCGGCCTTATTCTCGCCAGCGGATCGCGATTTTCGGAGGCCGAACAAGCGGTGAGAAAGGCCTTAAGAATTCGCGAGGATCATCCTCAGGCCCTCAGTGCGCTCGCCATGATCCTTGCTCGCATGAACCGCACGGAGGAGGCCGTCGGATATTTTCGCAAGGCACTTGAACTCGACCCAAAATCAGCGGGCGCGCATCTTAACCTCGGAATTGCCATGGCCGATCAGTTTGATCTGGAAGGTGCTTTGGCCGAATTTGCGGAAGCTACACGTCTGGAGCCCACCTCCGCTCCCGCGCATTACAACAAGGGTAGGGTGCTGCTCGACCTCCGGCGCAATGCCGAGGCCAAATCCGAGCTCGAAGCCGCCACCCACCTCGAGCCGCAATATGGAGAAGCATGGTACCTGCTGGGCCTGATTGAAAAGGCCGCTGGAAACCCGACATCATCGGTTCAGATGCTTCAGAAAGCAGCTGCCGTCTATCCCGAGGATGTCGACACTTTGTTCGTACTGGGCCAGGAACTACTGCACACCGGGGATCGGGCGGGGGCCATCGCGCAATGGCGAAAAGTAATCAAGCTTAGCCCGGATCATGGCCAGGCCCTCTACAATCTCTCCCGCCAGTTGGCTCAGTCCGATCCCGAGGAGGCGAAGTCTCTTCAAGTTCGCTTTGAGAGGTTGAATCAGCAAAAGCAGATCCTGGACCAGTCGGAGACGCTGGGAAACTTCGCGCTGTCCTCCGCTGCAGCACACGATTGGCCTCAAGCTATCTCTCAGCTTAAAGAGGGTCTGCGGCTTTGTGGGAACTGCCGCGCAAAAGGACAGCTGCATAAGGATCTTGGCCTGATTTACTGCCATTCAGGGGACATGAAAAGCGGTCTCGTCGAACTGCTGGAAGCGAAGAAGCTGACCCCGCAGGATCCGGATATCGACAAAGCGATTCGTATCGCACAAGCTGCTCGATAAAGCACATTTCCGTGCCTACCTGCTGGCGATCTGGCGTAAAGTTTTTGTAGAGTGTGGGGCCATGGGGAAATGGGTTTGGCTGATCGTAGTGCTGGTTTGCCGGGTTACGCTGGCCACCGCGCAAGATATCGACTCCAATCCTGTGATCCAGAAGCGAAGCGTTTCCAGCATCGCGGACCAAATCACCGACCCATCAGAACGTCGCGCTTTTCTCCAACTGTTCCAGCAGGGTCCCCCGGAACAGATGCTGGCCCGGGCCGAGGCATTTCTGAGTCGGTTTCCGCAGTCTGCATTTCTGGCGCAGGCCTACGAAGTTGCAGCGCGCGCCAGTTTCGATCTGCAAGACTATGAGCCCGGTCTGGATTTCGCACGACGTTCTCTTTCTTTGCTTCCCGAAAACCCGTTACTGCTGGTGTCGATGGCAGACGTGGAAGCGCACCGGCATCGAAACGAAGCTGCGATCGCAGATGCCGAGGAAGCGCTTCACAACCTGGACCGCTTCGCTGGCCCTTCTACGGTTCGCGAGGAGGACTGGCCAAAGGTGAAGCGCTGGCTCGAGGCGTCTGCGAATTTCTCCAAAGGTCGCGCATTGCTACAGCAGGGATTGGAATTACCGGCCGGAAATAAGCGCGCTCAATTGCTGAAAAATTCAGCAGCCTCGCTGATCGAGGCCCAGCGCCTGAATTCCGGAGACACCGAAATCACATATACGCTTGGCTTGGTTGAATTGACCGCCGGAGAGCCATGGGCAGCCGCTGGGGATTTCGCTGCGGTCTACGGTGGCGATGGCAAGGTTGCCCCCCAAGCGCTGGACAACTTACAAGCCATTTACAAGTTGATGCATCCCCGCTCCGACCTACCCTTTGAAACATTTGTGCAAAGGGCTCAGGATCGCAGGATCAAGAAGCTACAAGATTCTTCGGGGGGTCTCAACGAGCGTCGTCCGGTGGTGCAACCGGCCTACATCGGTTCGGAATCTTGCCGGGGATGCCATTCTGACATCTATAAGCAATGGTCGGACAGCGGCATGGCAAAGATGTTTCGTCCCTACGCGCCGGAAAACGTGGTCGGGGATTTCAAGATCGATAATCAATTTTACCTCGGGGACGACGTGGAGTATCGCGGCAACACAGTTGTCGTCACGCGCGGCCGGCTACGGTCCTTATTTGCGCGCATGGCCATTCGCAACCGCCGCCACTATTTCGATATCTTGCAGTCCAACGGCAAGTGGCACACTTATCCGGTCGATTACACCATCGGCTCGAAGTTTCAGCAGGCCTATGCCACGCAACTACCGAATGGAGAGATTCATGTCTTTCCCATTCAATACAATCTGCTGCAAAAGCGGTGGATCAATTTTTGGAAGGTGATTGACGGGCCTGAAAGCGAGCGTGCCGACCCTACCAAATGGGAGAAACTCGACGGTTCCACCAGCTATCAGGCCGTTTGCGCCGTGTGCCACACCAGCCAGTTGAAAAATACAAAAGGTATGGGGTTCGCGATTAATCATCTTGAGTTCCAGGAGCCGGGGATTAATTGTGAGATGTGTCATGGCCCGTCTGCCGACCACGTGCTGGAAACGACCATGCACGAGTATCAGCCGAAATCGCCGCAACTTCCGCCAGTGAACTTCCATGCGATCGACAATCGAAGGTTCGTCGCAATTTGCGCCCAATGCCACATGCAATCCGCCATCCGAAAGCCCGGTCAAGCAGGGGAATTGAACTACTTTATCGAGGGCGGTTTCTTTGGCGACATGAAGCGCCAACCATTTGGAGAGTTCTCCCGCAAAGGGTTTTACAAAGATGGCCGGTTCCGGCAGACAACCTTCATGGTGGAGGCGCTGGAGCGTTCGCAATGCTTCAAGAAGGCAGCCGTGAGCTGCGGCTCTTGCCATGATCCTCACAGCCATGATGCCGCCAGCAATCCGACTTCGCTAAAGAACAGCCAACAACCCGACCTCATGTGCACCGGATGTCACACGCAATTTCAAGAAAGTGCGCGCGCAGCCGAACATTCTCATCACTCTTCGGAGTCCGAGGGCAGCCGTTGCGCCTCCTGTCACATGCCACGCATCATGGACGCTCTGCTGTTTCGTGCCCGTTCCCATCAGATTGACGATATTCCCAATGTGGAGATGACAAAGCGGTTCGGTCAGGAAGAGAGCCCGAACGCATGCTTGCTGTGTCACAACAAGAAAGATGCGGACTGGGTCCAACAACAATTGTCGGGTTGGACGTCAGTCGCAGTTACACAAAAGTAGAAACCCCTCCACTGCCGGATTAGATCTTATTCAGGGAAGCCTGATCCTGGGCGGACGACTCGAATGAAATGGTCAGTGTATGTCGCGTGCACCCAGGGGATCTGGTATTTCGGCATATGGCAGGAGACGCAATCCTTCGTGCCGGTGGGGCAGGCCGGACTCATGACGGCTTGTGGCTCGTGCCCTGATTCTGCGTGACACTTGAGACAGTTGGCATCGTAACTTGCGGAATCACGCACCAGCGGTTTGTGCGGGTCATGGCAGGCGATGCACGTAATCCGCTTATCGCCTCCGCTGCCCCAGCAGAGGCTCCTTTCCAGGCGATATGGCTGAAGGCGCGCTGCGGAGATTCCCATATGCCGGGGTAGTTCGATGGCCACATCTACGCGCGTGCGGTGGCAGGCTCCGCAGAAATCTACGGAATCAACAGGTGCCAGCCGGCCGGGGTTCAGCATGGTACCTGTTGCATGCTGGTTCGGATTGGTTTGCATCGCAGTCACGTGCCGAAGCCCGGGACCGTGACATGCTTCGCAAGTCACTCCGAGAATCGCGTGCTCAGGATCAAACTTTCCGGCGACGGTTGAAGCCGTGGAATGACAAGCGAAACAGCGCCGAATGGTCTCGTCCTCTACCGGATTGCCAAGCGCCTGCGCAATCGTGGCAGGTGCGGCTGCATTGTGTCCGAAGGTGATATCCAGCGCCGCCAGACTGTGGTAGTAGCTCAGCCTGCTTTCCCAAAAAGTATTTCCTTGCTTCAGAATATATGTCTGAGAAGAATTACTCACCCCGAAGGCCCAGCCGAGATTGGCGGAAATGGAATCGTTCTTACTCTTCACCGAAAACGTCACCGCGTCCTTTGCCCGGGAAACCAGGTAGCTGTAAGCCTCGTCGAAGAACTGAAGGTCGTGACCCTGCTCAGGAATGCTGGAATTCCGAGCCAATTGTGCGGCTTGAAACATCGGTGTTTTCTGCTGTGAGACCGCAATCTCGGAGTGGCAGCTTTCACAACCGTTGGGACCGACGTATTCCTCTTTGGCTGGTGTTCCTTTCGTGGGCCACCAACCGGGAGCATCCCATCGGGCCGTAGTGGCCATGGAGGTCTTCGTGACCGGCTGTTCCTGTCCGCGCAGTATCGGAACAGAAAAGATCATGGCCAAAAGAAATCCAGAACCGACCACTCTCGGCGAACGAGACTTCATAACCACCCCGCATTGTAGCCTAGCGTAAAAAAGTGACACAGGAGAGTGACCTCCTGCCTGGCTCTCGATTCTCTTGACTTGTGGGCGTAGAATCCGTTTCCTTATGGGGGTAATTGTTCCGTGAAAGGTGGCCATGAAGACAAGCAAAGGAACATCCAGGCGTGACTACTTGAAAACTATGGTCGCCAGCGCAGCATTGACTTCCGGGGCGCAACTGATTTGGGCACAAGAAGACCCCTCAAGAAAACCGGCGGGGGAGCCCAAACCCCCGGCGGGCCACGAGCGCCGAATTCAATGGTGGCAGGAAGCCAAGTTTGGAATGTTCATCCACTGGGGACTCTACAGCCTGATCGGCCGCCATGAATGGGCTATGGAGCTGGAAGGCATCCCGGTTCCGGAATACGAGCTCCTGGCCAAGCATTTCAATCCGAAACCAAATGCCGCGCGGGAATGGGCGAGGCTTGCCAAGCAAGCTGGCCAAAAATACATGGTGATGACGACCAAGCACCATGAAGGTTTCTGCCACTTCGACACCAGGCTCACCGACTATTGCGCTCCCAAACAGGCCGCAGGTCGCGATCTGGTGCGTGAATTTGTGGAGGCTGCTCGGGCCGAGGGGTTGCGTGTTGGTTTCTATTACTCCTTGATGGACTGGCATCATCCCGATGGCGCCCGGTGCGCCACGGATGAGGCGGCACGGCAGCGCTTTGTACTCTACACGCACGGCCTGATTCGCGAACTGATGACCAACTACGGAAGGATCGATGTTCTCTGGTACGACGTGGACTGGCCGCTCCGCCCCGAGCAGTGGGAAGCACAAAAAATGAATGACATGGTCTTCCAACTTCAGCCCGACATCATCGTCAACAACCGAAATGGGCTTCCAGGAGATTTTTCCACTCCGGAACAGGAAATCCGTGCTGCGGCCAAAGGACACGCCTGGGAAGCATGCATGACGCTCAACGACAGTTGGGGCTATCACCGAGCAGACGACAACTGGAAGACTCCGAAAACGATTGTCAATAATCTGATTACTTGCGCGCACGGCGGCGGCAACTATCTCCTAAATATTGGGCCTAAGCCGGACGGTTCCATCCCACGGGAGTCAATTGACATTCTGCAAACGGTCGGGAAGTGGACTCACCAGAACGGCGAGGCGATCTACGGAACCGAAAGGAACAATTTCGACTGGCACGCCTACGCACACTTCACTCAACGAGGAAAAACGGTGTATGCACACATTTACAACTGGCCGGGAGATACGCCTGCCGAGGAGTGGCTTTCGTTTTATCAGCCCCCAACTGTTATTTCTTTCGGAGGTTTTCGCACGAAAGTCAAATCCGCCAGGATGCTTGCAGGCGGTAAACCGGTCACCTTTATGCAGGATGATCTCGCGCTCCGGATCACCGGACTTCCCTCCACCCCTCCCGATGAACCTGCCACTGTCATAGCTCTGGAGTGCGACGGCGATCCGATAATGGATCGAGGCTATGTAAGAGAAAGGCGCCCGAGATACAAGGTTGGAATGAGCTAGATCGGTTGCGGTTGACCCTCAGCGAAATTCGTACGAGGACAAAGCCCCAGCTACCGCGACGGTTCGCGAACCGTGAGTATCTGGTTCGCGGGAATGGACTCCAGGTTTTGTACATTGCCGTTCGGCCAGGTGATCTCGATCGATAGAGCTTTCTTGGACGCTCCCAGGCCGAAGTGTACGCGTTTGTCGCTGGCTGAGAGATAACTTCCCGCAGTACTGACAAAAGCGGTGTGCCGTTCGCCGCTTTCGGTCACCAGACGGATTTTTGAGCCGATAGCATCTCGATTACTGACTGAACCTACAAGGTCCAGGGAAAGCCAGTGGTTTAGGCGGTTGCCCTGATTCCGCAGAATGAGCGGGTGTCCATCGTTGCAATTGATGACGATATCCACCAAGCCATCGTTGTCCAGATCTCCGAATGCGGCTCCACGAGCCGCAATGGGCGTCCGAAAAGCCGGGCCACTCTGTACCGATACGTCAAGGAAGCGCTTGCCATCGTTTTTCAACAAGACCGGCGATTCGCGATAACGCAAGGTGGGCTCGGTGATTTCTATATTATCCATGACGTGGCCCTGCGCCACAAAGAGATCGAGCCATCCATCATTGTCGAAATCAAGCCATTTGGTACCCCAGCCGGAGTGGGCTATGGTTAATGCGCCCAAGCCGCTAGAATCGGTTACATCATCAAATTTGCTCTTCTCATTGCGGAACAATTTGTATTTTTGGTTGGCCAGTGCATTCACGAACACACTCGGCCATCCGCGGTTTTCATAATCTCCAAAATCCACACCCATACCGGCGAACACACGTCCCATCTCGTCGTAAGCCAGGCCTGAAGCCAAGGCTACTTCTTCGAATGTGCCATCGTGCTTGTTGCGGAAGAGTTGCTCCGGCATCGAGTCGTTTGCCACGAAAACATCGGGCCAGCCATCACCGTCAAAATCGTTGATCGCGATCCCCAGCCCCTTTCCTGGAGATCCCGCGATTCCGCACTGTTTCGAAACGTCGGTGAAAGTCCCATTGCCGTTGTTGCGAAAAACAAGATAAGAAATAGGGTTGAATTGATCTGGATGGCAATAGGCACGGTAGCCCGGCTTGTGCTCACCACAATAAATGTTCGAAAAGTCCCACTCTACATAGCGGCTGACGATGAGGTCCAGCCGCCCGTCGCGATCGTAGTCCACGAAACATGCACCCGTGCACCATCCGCTGCCACCCACGCCGGCTTTCGCGGTGACATCGGTGAAAGTGCCGTCGCCATTATTGTGATAAAGAATGTTGCCACCCAAATTGGTCACCAGCAAATCAATGTTGCCGTCGTTGTCGTAGTCGCCCGTTGCCACTCCCATTCCGTAGGAGTGTCCCTGCAACCCGGCGGTTTGGGTGACGTCAGTGAAGCTACCGTCGCGATTGTTGTGATAGAGGCGGTTCCAAAAACTTGGGTCAGATTTGTCTGGCAAAGCGGCGCGTGGCATCGGGTCTTCGATGCGTGCGCCATTCACGAAGAACAAATCGAGCCATCCGTCGTTATCGTAGTCCAGCATGGCGACCCCCGCGCCCATGGATTCTGGAAGGTATTTTTGACCGGTGCGGCTGGATTGGTGTTTGAAGCGAATGCCGGACTTGCCGGTTACGTCTTCGAACAGCGGTGAGAGTCCAGGATGTGCCAACGCACGTTCGAACAACTTGCCGGCAGGTATCGCGGCAAGAACACTTAGAAGAAACGACCGGCGATCCATTTTCGCTAGCACAACGATCAGTTTTCCTTGCGGACGGGGGGCGGGGTGTCACGGGTCAATTCGGCGTATTTCCTTGCCAAACCTGTTTCTCCCAGGCGGGCGTACACCTGCCCCAGCAAGCTGTAGATTTGCAGATCGAGGATGACGTGTGCGGGATCTTCGGTGGCTTCTGCCTTCTCCGCGTCGGTACGTGCTTGCTGATAGTTCCTCATCCGCAGATTAAGCTTGGCACGTTCGTACCATACGGCCCGTACCTGAGGTACGAGGTCAACGGCGCGATCGAGATGTTGCTTGGCGGCTGCCAGCTGATTGCGCTTCATCAGAAAGCGTCCGTAGTTGTAGTCCACAAATGCATCGTAAAAGCGCCCACCCTGGTTGACACTCAACGCTTTGCGATACGCCTGGTCGGCTCCCTCCAGTTGTTCCAGTGGCTCAAGATTCAGTCCCAGGTAGTCCCATGAACGGGCGTCGGAGGGATTTAGCTTTGTCGCCCTGCGAAAGTACTTAACGGCCGCGATTGAGTTCTTCTCACTATCGTAGATTGCACCTAACTGGTATTGCGCTTCGGGATCATTGGGGTCCAGCTGGCAGGCTCTCTCCAACAACATCTTGCCTTCCTGCCTTTGCCCTTTGAGGTTGAGAATCTGCCCACGCAGTGCCAATGCCGCAGGATCGTTAGAGTTGCGTTCCACCGCTGCCACCGCCAAAGCCTCGGCCTTGGAATAATCCTTCTGATCTAGAAAGAGCCGGCCAAAGTAGGCAAATCCTCTTGAATCCTGAGCTGCAAGATCTGTGTACTGTACATAGAGCTCGGCAGCCGCCCGGGTATTTCCTTTGGCCGCTTCTATACGGCCTTGCTGCAACAGCAGCTCCGGGCAATCGCGATGCGATGCTGCAATTGGGGTGAGCATCATTTCCGCGCTCCCGATGTCGCCCAGGGTTAGCTTGGCTGAGACGCGCGCCAGTTGTGCCTCGGCGCCAGAACACGGTCCTGCAAAAACCGGAAGTGTGTAAGCGGCAAACAAGATACCGAGCGCAGCCGCCCTCATGGGAGTGACTCCTCGGTGACGGTGAGGACCTGATTTGCTTTCACATTGCGCAGAACCTGTACTGTCCCACTTGGCCACTTCAGTTCGATTTCCCTGATCGCCGCAGCAGCGCCTAAGCCGAAATGAACCCGCGGGTCGGACGAACTGGCGTAACTTCCTGCCGTGGTGACATGGTTGTATAGGACTAGGCCCGAGGTTTCCGTCAACTTGATCCGGGTTCCGATCCCGTCGTGGTTGCTCCTGACGCCTACGGTTTTGATCTGGATCCAATGATTGTCGTCGGTAGAGGTGTTGTACAGCAGTTCTGCCGGGCTGCCGATTGCGGAGACCACGACGTCAATCTTGCCATCGTTATTTAGATCGCCGAATGCGCAACCGCGATGTGCCGCCCGAATCTGCATGCTAGGGCCGGCTTCCCGGCTCACATCCTTGAACGTCTCGCCATGCAAATTCCGGAATACGGCATTGGGCTGCCGGAATTGCTTCTGCGGGTCGATGTCGGCATTTTCACTAACATGTGAGTTGGCCGCAAACAGATCCTTGTATCCGTCATTGTCGAAGTCGTGTATGCCTGCCCCCCAGCCACTCATCTTGAGGCTGCCGAATCCGATGCCGGCCGCGTATGTATCTGCGCTGAAGAACCCATTGCCGTCATTTCGAAACAGCGGGAAAGTTTCGCCGCTCAGTGCGGTCACAAACAGACTCGGCTTCCCGCTATTGTTCCAGTCACGAAAGTCAACACCCATACTGGAAACCGGCACGCCATTTTCCGTGTAGGCGACAAAAGTTTCGACTCCGACCTCGTCAAATCCGTGGCCCGTACGATTCCTAAATAAGAAATTCCGATAGTTGTCATTGGCGACGAATATATCCATCCACCCGTCCCCGTTGTAATCGGCGATTGCCACGCCCATGCCTTTTCCGACTTGTGCCGAAATACCCATCTCCTCGGAGACATCGGTGAATGTTCCGTCGCCACGGTTGTGGTAGAGGATGTTGGGCTCCCCGTTGTAGAGGGTAGGCGAGCAGGAAATCCGCCTACCCGGCGGGCCACAAACCCTTGAGGTGGCAAATGACCAGTCCAGATAGTTGCTGACAAAGAGATCAAGTTTGCCGTCATTGTCGTAGTCGACCCAAGCCGCCGCCGCCCCCCACAGTTTCTTGCCTGTTTTGGAAAGACCAGTAACTCCGGCTTTGGCGGTGACATTGGTGAATGTTCCGTCGCCATTGTTGTGATAAAGAATATTGTGGTTGTAACCGGTCACGTATAGATCAATCCAGCCGTCGTTGTCGTAGTCGGCCGCGGCCACGCCAACGTTGTAGCCCTCGCCGCGTACTCCGGCCCGGTCGGTGACGTCGGTAAAGGTCCCGTCGTGATTGTTGTGGTACAGGCGGTTGTAGAAGTTAGGACCATCCTTGGTCAAACCTGGGAGTCGTGCTCCGTTGGTGAAGAAGATATCGAGGTAGCCATCGTTATCGTAGTCGAGCAAGCCGACCCCACCCGGGATACCGTCGATCATAGGTTTATCCGGAAGCGTGCCATTATCCAGAACGAACGAAATGCCCGACTGTTTTTGTCGGTTTTCGAATTGAATGTGTGGAGGCGCCTGGGCAAGCATTCCGAGGGCAGGCGCGAGCGTGAGCAACAAAGCCACCATGAACCTTGTTCGCAGGAGAGTCCTGCCACGGCAAACATTCATTGGGGCCGCCCCGCTGCCTGGGCCCGAGTCAGCATTTGCCGCATGAAGGAGTCCTGAGGAAAGCGCTTGACGTAATCTTCCATCTCTGCTTTGGCGATGGTGTAATCCTTCGCTTGAATCAGTTGAACGATAAGGGTCTTTCTCAGGGTTGCATTGAACGGATCAAGCTCACTTGCCTTTTGCAGCACGGCAATCGCTTCGCTTCCACGATCCAGCTTGACTAGAGCCTCGGCAAGATCAGTGTACAAGATGGTTTTCGCAGGCCCATCCTGCAGAGCCCGCCGCAAATGGACAATTGCGTCTTGATACTTGCCCGCGTGCAGGTCCCGATTTCCAATCGCGCTTTGCACAAACGAGTTGTCAGGATCAGTACGTTCGAGTTCATCGAGGACAGAAAGGTAGCGGCTGATGTACTCCGGGTGCTTTTCCAGCAGTTCGCCATAAGCTTGTAGCAGCGTCAGCTTCGGTGGTGGCACTCCCTTTTTCCCAGGCGCCGGATTTAGATGGATCAAATCTGGCAAGGCTGTTGTGGTCTGGTGAAACGCGACCTCGGGAAACGGTTCATCGAACCGGACAAGAATTCGGTGATTGGTAATGCTGGAGTGTGAGATCTCCTGCACGTCCCGTTTCTTCATGTGGCAGCCTGCGCAATCGTCGGGCGGCTCCTGCTGCTCGCGGGCGCGGAAAGGCAGCTTGCAGCTTTTCTCGGTGTGGCAAGTCAGGCACTTATTCCGGAAATACTCCGGTGCCTGTTTACGTGTAGGTTCCACGTGAGGGTCGTGGCAGCTGATGCAACTCATTCGCTCCCCACTCGCTCGATAACATTTGCTCAGAGTCATCGAATAGTAGTGTTCAAGCAAGTCGGCCTGCGGAGGCGCCTCGCGCCGCGCCGGAACCACCAAGATCGACATGGTGTCGTCGAGTGGATCTCCGGGCCGGAAGTCGCCGTGATTCTTTCCCGGCTTCAGCACGCGTACATCGCCGGTCTGGTGACACGACATGCAAAGGTTGTCTGCCAGTGCGGGCGAAAGCGATGCGGGGTTGACGATGGAAGGATCGTGGCCTATGTAGGGATTGGCGTCGGTATGCCTCGCCAGCACATGGGCCAGCCCGGGCCCGTGGCAGTTCTCACAACCGATGGCGAGCTCGGAAAATGGTGGGTTGTCAAACCGGCCATTCCCGTCTGGAATCGCATTGGGCCGGCCGCTGTGGCAGGAAATGCAGGCGGGCTGGATCGGGCGATTGAACCCCAGGTTCCCGAGCTCGTATCCGGGCGATAACTCCCATCGCCCGGGCTTGGCGTAGAAGGAGAGTGGTGCTTGGAAAATGTAATCGCCTTGCTTGACCAATGCTCCAAAACCGTTTTCACCAGCTCCAATGATCCAATTTAGTTCACGCGTGTCACGAAAAACCTGTTGCCCGTTAGAATCGGACTGATGCTCGGTCTGATAGAGCTTTCCGTCATGGGCATAAACCTCGAATTGCAGTTGATTGTTCTTGTCTTCTACCGAGGCTGCGATGGTTTGGCCCTTCAGCCACTCTGGAGAGACCTGCGACATGGAGCGTCCCATGCCCGTCTGCAGATACTCCCTGTAGATTTCCTCATGGCAGGCGCTGCAGGCCGCGGAACCCACATACCCGCTGGTAGGAGATTGGGGTTGCCCCGGGGAATTGTCAGAAGAGTGCCCGGCGACCGATGACATCGTCAAAAGCACAATTGCGGCTAGTAACGGTCCAAACCAAACTGCGCAACTCAAGCGCAGGGACGACGGAGCTCTGAGGCGGCGATTACCCAATGGACCATTCCGTTGCATCGTACTTTGTTCGAAATGCGATTTCCCGTCAAGTTTGGGCTGAAACATGGCCGGGGACTCGCAGCTGGGATACCTGTAAAGCCTGAAAAAAGCGGCTGTTCTGAGCTCAATTCCAGTTAACGATTACTTCTGATTTGAGCGCTTGAATATTTCATGCTAATAGTTTTCGTTAATTGCTTTTCGATCAAGCTTTCTCATTGAGCGCTCAAATATGTCTTGACAAGGTCTAGTACTTTACCACTAGAATGGCGCCGCGTTGAAACTGCGGCGTTGAAGAAAGGTTTGCCGGGGAAATCAGTCGGAGGAGAACGAACATGAGGGATTCACAGCGTCGGGAATGGTGCCTTGGGATCCTGCTGCGGTCAAGTTTGATTCTGTTTCTCTCAACAACATCCGCGCTCGCGCAGCTATCGACGGCTGCGCTCAATGGCGTGGTTACCGATGCTTCCGGGGCCGTGGTCAGAAGCGCAAACGTGGTGCTGCGAAATGTCGACACGGGAATCGAGAACCAGGCTACCACCAACGACACCGGCAACTATCGCTTCAGCAACGTCGCCCCTGGGCGATACACATTGAGAGTTTCTTCCGCAAGTTTCTCCACTAAGCAAATTTCTGAGTTCGTCCTCGCCGTGAACCAGACTGCCACCATCGATGTGCCACTGGTACCCGGGGCGACGGCGGAGGTAGTGACCGTAGAGGCCACTGCCGAGCAACTGCAAGTTTCCTCCTCGGAGCTGGGTACCGTTATCGCCACCAAACAGGTGAATGACCTTCCTCTGAACGGCCGCAACTTTACGCAGCTGCTTTCGTTGACCCCCGGCGTGGTTCCGATCAGCGTCGGACAGAACGGCATGGGCGGACGCACCGGTGGGTTCGCTGCTCCCATTGCAGAGGGTGCAGCTTTCTCGTTCCCGTCCATCAATGGGGCGACCAACCGCAGCAATTACTTTTTGACCGACGGTATGAATAACTTTGCTGCGTTTCTCAGCACCTATGCCGTGCCGCCAATTATCGATGCGATTCAGGAATTCAAAGTCGTCTCTCACACCGATTCCTCCGAATTCGGATCCGTTCTCGGGGGCGTAGTAAACGTGGTCACGAAGTCCGGCACAAATCAGTTTCACGGCGCCGCCTGGGAGTACATCCGCAACAACGCCTTCGACTCCCGCCCCCACTTCCTGCCGGTCGACCAGAAAAAGCCCGGCTTCCATCAGAATCAGTTTGGTGCTTCCCTGGGCGGCCCGGTGCCTGTTGGCAAGCTGAAGCAAAACACTTTCTTCTACTTTGCATACCAGGGCTTCCGCTACTCACTACCAAACACAGAAAACATTCTGGTGCCAACCGCAACCCAGTTGAGCGGAGATTTCTCCGCGCTTTGCACCGCCGGTTTCACAGCCGGGGTCTGCAACGACCCCGCCCAGCAGATCTATAACCCCTTTACCACTACCCCTTCGGGCGGGGCATTTTCGCGGCAGCCTTTCGCAAACAACGTCATTCCTTCCGGCTTGATAAATCCCCAGCTTGTGACTTTCGTCCAGACCGTCTACCCGGCAGCTGGAACGTTCGTCCCTTCCACCAATAGCAACGCATTCCAAAGCGATACAAATACACAAACCCAGAACGAGTACAACGTCAAAATCGACCATACCTTCGGGCAGAAGGACTCAGTCTGGTTCCGCTACAGCCGCATTGGTAGTACTGTGGTCGCGCCCAGTGGCAATTTGCCCGGCCTGCTGAAGGACGAAGCTATCCCCGCTCGCAATTGGGGAGGCAACTGGGTTCACACGTTCAGTCCCAGCCTGCAGTTGCAGGTTTTATTTTCCCGTACCACGGTTGCCGATAACGCTACAACCAAGTTGAAAGGGGTGGATGCAAATACTGTGACTCCGGCGGCCGGATTCTCTCCGGATTTCGCCAGCAATTTCTCGGGAACAGATGGTTGGCTGCTCCCCGATCTGGATCTTGGGAATGGAATCGCACACGGTGGCGAAAGCATTGTCAATACGCCCCAAGCCACCGACAACAATCAGGTCTCCGCTACCCTGAATAAAATCAAGGGAACTCACAGCTTTGCGGTTGGAGCGAATTACATCAGCAGCGTGTTCTCCAGCCCCCTGGCTTTTGACAGCGTAACCTTCAATAACAATCAGACAAGTGACGGCAACGGTATCGGTGGCTTTTCCCTCGCCTCCGCCTTGTTGGGGGTTCCCGACAGCGCCAATCGCCGCAATGTCAACGAGAAGACCCGGCCTGGAGGCCTGTTCAGCGCGTTCTTCCAGGATTCCTGGAAAGCAACCTCAAAACTGACCGTGAACTATGGCGTCCGGTACGACCTCACTCTGATTCCGCCCTACGGCACCAAAGACACATTTGGCCAGCAGGGCGGCATCGAAACCGGCGATCCTAACTTCAGCGATGGTACCTACGTCCTCCAGTTCCCGCCTCCGCCCTGCACGGTACGCGGTTTTGCCCCGTGTATTCCTAGCATCATGCTGGATGCTTCTGGTAACCCGGTGGCTTGCGACCCGACCACGCAGACTTGCCTGCCACCCGGAACCCTACCGCCTCACGTGGTTGTGGACCCGCGGGGGCGAATTTCCCACAACACATACACCAATATTGGTCCCCACCTTGGTTTTGCCTATCGTGTGGGAGAAAACACGGTGTTACGCGGAGGAGCTGGAATCGTCTATGACAATTGGGCCGCGGTCAGCCAGATGTCGCAGAATATCGAAGGCGACTGGCCAGGCATCGGCCAGTTAATCGCCACCAACCTGAATGTACCCGGCGGATCTACCACCGACGCCAACGGGAGGCCGATTGTAAGCGCTCAGGACCCATTCGCGGGAAGCGGCACTGCTGGCCTGCCTGCGCCCACACCGTTCAATGCTGGCGGCGTGAATTGGCACTATGACCCGAACATTAAGAATGCCTATGCCTATCAGTTTAACTTTGGCATACAGCGACAATTGAATACCTCTACCACCGTCACCGCAAGCTACGTGGGATCCATGACGCATCGAGCAAACATCGGCGGTATGTACAACACCGCCCTGAAGCCTGATCCGGCGCCCAATCCGCAGGCGCGATCCCTGTTTCCTTACATGATCCCGACCTTCTATGACCGAAGCGTCGGTTTTGCTGACTACCATGCTTTCCAACTGGCCGTTGACAAGCGCTTTACGGGCGGGCTCGCCTACCAAGTCGCCTACACCTATTCGAAGGCACTAACCGAAAACGATGGCTGGTTCGGTGCGGAAGGCAAAAACGTTGCCGATCCCTACAACCCCAGAGCCAGCTTGAGCCCAGCCGGGTATGACCTCCCCCATATTCTCACCGTCAACAGCAATTACGAGATCCCTGTCGGTCGCGGCAAGCGTTTCGCCACCAGCAACCACGTGGTTGACAGTATTATTGGCAACTGGCAACTGAACGGAATTTTCACTATCCGTTCCGGCCAGCGTTACAGCGTCATCACCAGCAATGACCAGGCCAATACCGGCAATACAGGCTGGGCGGGCTACGAGCAGGCCAACCTGGTAGGTAATGCCGACAGTGGTTCCTGCCCCGATGGAAGTGCCGTGCACACTCAAACCTGTTGGTTCAACACCAGCTCATTCGAACTTCCTGCCAAAGGGACGTTCGGCAACGTGCGCCCGGATGGTTTCCTGTCCCAGAGGTATTGGAACGTCGATTTCTCGGTATTTCGACAATTCCCGTTATGGAGCGAAAATCGCCGTCTGGAGTTCCGTGCCGAGACCTTCAATCTGTTCAACACTGTCATATTCGGAACGCCTACTAATGACATTAGCGGAAGCGGCTTTGGCCTCGTCACCCAGACCGCCAACTCGCCTCGAGTCATGCAGTTCGGCTTAAAAGTGATTTACTGATCGGCAATCGGATTCGACAACTTTCGCCCGCCCCGGTTGCTAGCGGCGGGCGTTGTCGTCTTCGTTGCAGAGAAGGATTCTAAGGACACTGGCTGCGAGGAGGCCTTGACATTCCCAGGCGCCGACGGGTTCGACTAATGCGCCCAGACCGTCAAGGCGGCTTCGAGAAAGGAATTGGTGACATGAATCAGAGTCTGCTCGGCGAGCGAAGGGTCTCCCAGCTTGATTACGTCGATGATCAGTCGGTGTTTGGACAGTTGCTGGTCCCAGGGAGTGGCAGTAAGGTTTTTGGCCAGCGCCCTGATCAGGGTAAAGGCATAGAGCGGGATAACTAATCTTCGTCCGTATTCCTGTAAGAACGGATTACCCGGTTTTTCAAACAGGAGCAAGTGAAAACGCTGGACGCATCCAATCACTGCGCGTAGATCGTTTTTTTGGACCTCGGTCTGCAGGGCTGCAAACGCAGTCTCTAAATCATCCACAGGCAACTTTCGCTGGGTAATAATCCGGGCCGCTAAGCCCTCGAGCACGCCACGGACGCCGTAGATGTGAGCGATGTCCGCGTCGTTCAAATTCACCACACGGGCACTGCGGCCGTGCCCCTTGGTCACAAAACCGTCTACCGTCAGTATGTTGAGCGCTTCGCGAATCGAAACCTGGGCTACACCGTACTGCCGGGCCCATCGCCCTTCAATGATCTTCTGCCCGGGTGCGATTCGCCCAGCCAGAATTTCTTCACGAAGGCGGGCGGCGATAGTTTCTTTCAATAAGCCGCGTGGCTCAAGGGCAGTCTCTTGGGGATTGGCATCCACGTTGTCAACGTAATCTATCACGCTTTTGCAATTATGCTGTGCTACGGTTCGGGGACAAAGCGCTTTCGGTGGCAGGCCGCAGCCTGGCTCCGCCTTATCTGGATGCTTACGCCTTCCGCGCTCCCATGAACTTGATTGACCCGCCATCGCGCTCCGGGATGCGCATGGTCCACTCTTCAAGATTGGCTGGGGTTGGTCTTTGCGTCTCCCATTCGTGCAACATGCTCAGCTGCGGAGCAATCGCTGAGCTCAGAAACTTTGTTAAGCAAACGCGACCGGGCCAGAACCGGGCGAGAGACATCGTAGCGTGCCCGGGATGCCAGGGATCGGTCTTCAGGATCTGGCGTCAGCGCTCGCCAGCTCCCGCCTGATCGCGGTTCTGCTGCCTCTCTCGCCCCAAAAAGCAAAACGCAATTGGTTCCGCCTCCCCGAAAACCACCCCATGGCCCGTCAGGACGAATCGCAACCATCCTCCGACTTGAGCGCTTATAGCATGCAGGGAGGGATGTTTTGGCAAATATCCCTAAATATAAGCGCTTTAAATCTTGACAAGCACCGGCAGGTTGGTACTATCATCCGCAACCCAGTGGGAAATTGATTGCATCGCGAGCGATTTAGGATTTTTGGTACTACTCTCAACATTTTGAAATGTGGAGCACTAACGCAATTCCCAAGGAGATGGTTCCCGGCGGTTTCCTCGCACCTCTGTCGCTGGTTCAAATTCAGCCACGTGTCCAGGCAGCGGGAATGTGGGCCGGGGAGAGTTGCTCCTTCAACGCGGGTGCATTGCCGGTAATCGTCGTGATCTTCGATCACCCAGCGAGCCGCATGAGCGTTCGACATTCAGCAAGGTTACCGGTTATGCGAATACGAGCCAACAATAACAAGATGCTGCCAAGACTATCATCTAGCAACGCGAACATTGTGCCGGCCGCTGCATCTGCCATCAGGTTTACAGCGGTTCGCGTCTACTGCGCGTGTACTCAAAGGTTGACAACAGGAGAACAGGAATGCTGAATTCGCGATTTGACCGGCTTTGTAAGCTTGGTGCAATGTTGATGTTGGCAATCGCAATGCCGATGTTGGCGGCCGCTGCCACGCATTACGAACCTACTCTCGAGTCTCTGAATCGTCATCCACTTCCTGCCTGGTATGCCGACGCCAAGCTCGGAATATTCGTTCACTGGGGACTTTACTCAGTACCAGGGTGGGCGCCGCTCGTCCATCCCAACCACGACTTCACCAGCGAGGATTACATCAAGAACAATCCCTATGCTGAATGGTATCTCAACACTTTGCGCATCAAGGGGTCGGCAACCGAGGCATACCATCGCGAACATTATGGAGCAAGTTACGATTACTACAATTTCGCTCCGGTCTTCGACAAGGAAATTCAGAAGTGGAACCCTGACACCTGGGCTCGAGTCTTCCACGACGCGGGCGCGAAGTACGTGGTGCTGACCACCAAACATCACGACGGGTTCACGCTATGGCCAAGCACGACACCGAACCCCACCTTGGCTGCCGACAAGCAACACGCGACCCGTGATCTCGTGGGAGAGCTGTCTACCGCAGTCCGCAAGCAGGGGCTGCGCATGGGTCTTTACTATTCCGGTGGATACGATTGGACGTTCGTACCGGGGCCGATTGTCAAAGCGTCGGACCATCAGACGGTTAAGCCGCAAAGCGAGGCTTACGGAAAATACGCCGATGCACAGGTGCGGGAACTAATCAGCCGCTACCACCCTGCGGTTCTGTGGAATGACATCGACTATCCCAAGTCTGGACATCCGCTCGAAATCATGGCCGACTACTACAACGCTGTGCCTGACGGCGTAATCGACGATCGCTTCGGGGTCAAGCATTCCGACTTCAAATCCCCCGAATATCAGACGCTCGACCAGATCAGTTCCACCAAATGGGAGGAGTGTCGCGGCCTGGGTCGTTCTTTCGGCTACAACCGGGCCGAAGGTGAGGCTGAGACGATTGCGTCCGATGAATTGATCTATCTGCTGGTCGATATTGTCAGTAAGAATGGAAATTTGTTGCTGGACGTAGGGCCGGAGGCGGACGGCACCATTCCCGCGGTGCAAATGACTCGCCTAAAAGCCCTGGGGGCCTGGTTGAAGCAGAATGGAGATGCCATCTATGGAACTCAGCCATGGAAGCGAGCGGATGGAGACGCCGACGGAGTCCGGGTTCGCTTCACCCAGAAAGACGGAGCACTTTATGCGATTTTGCTGGGGAAACCGAAGGCAGCAACCGTGACCATCCGGTCTCTTTCTCCAAAGTCTGGCATCAAGATTTCGCTATTAGGCGCCAAGGGTGATTTGTCCTGGTCTCAACAAGGTGGCGACATCAAAATCACTCTTCCTCCCGAGCTTCCCGGTGATTACGCGTACGTGTTGAAGATCGCCGGACCAGTCTCCTGACAATTCATCGTCCCAGGCAGGACCGTCAAGTTTCACCTGACCGCTTCGCAAAGGGAGTACATTATCAGCACGAAATTGGAGGTAGGTGATCGATCTCCAACTAAAAGATAAGGTTGTTGTCATAACCGGAGGGGCCAAGGGCATTGGCGCGGCCATGGCGAGAGCCTGTGGCGATGAGGGTGCATGCCCGGTAATCGTAGACCGTGATGCCGATGCGGGTGTGCAATTGCAGAATGAGCTTCGCGGCCACGGTGTTTCATGCTATTCGATAGACGCGGAACTATCCGAGCCTGAACAGTGCCTACGGGCAATCGAGCAGGCGATGAAAGCTTTCGGGCGGTTCGATGCCTTGGTCAACAACGCTGGTCTCAACGACAAGGTTGGGCTGGAGCACGGCAATCCCAAAGACTACCTGGAGTCGTTGCGCCGAAACCTGCTGCATTACTATTGCATGGCCCACTATGCTCTGCCCCATCTAAAAAAATCTCAGGGCTCCATCGTAAACGTTGCTTCGAAGACCGCCGTAACTGGGCAGGGAGGCACTTCCGGTTACGCTTCGGCGAAAGGCGGGGTTATGGCTCTTACCCGCGAGTGGGCCGTAGAGTTGCTCCCTTATGGTATCCGGGTGAATACGATTGTTCCTTCTGAGGTCATCACGCCCGCCTATCGCGCATGGCTCGATACTTTTTCTAACCCCGAGGATAAAAAGAGAGGCATCGTCGCCAAGATTCCACTCGGCAAGAGAATGACCCAACCGGAGGAAATTGCTTCGACCGCTGTTTTTCTGCTCTCTGCCAAGGCAAGCCACACCACCGGACAGCATCTGTTCGTGGATGGCGGCTACGTTCATCTGGATAGGGCTGCGACTTAGTATGCCGGAAGCGAACTTGGAGCGCGCAACCACCGAGGCCTCACTTTTTCCCTCAGGTAACGTCTTGCCGTTTGTGCTTGTCACGGCTCTTTTCTTTCTTTGGGGCATTCCGAATAACCTCAATGACGTACTGATCCGACAGTTCATGAAGTCGTTCGCAATTTCGCGATTTCAGGCGGGACTGATTCAGTCGGCTTTCTACATGGGGTATTTCGTTCTGGCGGTTCCGGCGGCCCTGATCATGAAGAGGCTTGGATACAAAGCCGGATTCATCATTGGCCTGCTTTTGTTTGGATCGGGAGCATTTTTGTTCTGGCCAGCTGCGATCGTCGGACGTTATTGGTTTTTTCTGGTGGCGTTGTTCGTGATCGCGAGCGGCCTGTCGTTTCTCGAAACTGCTTCCAATCCGTTTATAGCGCAATGCGGAGATCCTCAGACCTCGGAGCGTCGGCTCAATTTCTCTCAGGCCTTCAATCCCATCGGGTCGATCGCCGGCGTCCTCGTTGGCACTATCTTCATATTTTCCGGCATCGAACTCACTCCGCAACAAGTTTCGGCTATGCAGGCCTCGGACCAATATACGGCCTATTTGCAGCTCGAGACCTTAAGAGTGGTGCGGCCGTACATCGTATTAGGAATCATCGCCTTTGTCTGGGCGGGGCTCATCGCGCGCACAAAATTTCCCCTAGTTCGCGGGGAGGAAGAGGTAGGGGGAAGCGCTGGGAACATGCGCGATCTGCTGGGATACCCACATTTCATTCTGGCAGTGGTGGCGCAGTTTCTTTACGTGGGAGCACAGGTCGGGACTTGGAGCTATTTCATTCAATATGTTCAGGATTACACCGCCCAGCCCGAAAAGGTTGCGGGCTATTTTCTCACCGGAACGCTGGTGGCTTTCGGAGTGGGGCGGTTTGCCTCTTCTTATCTGATGAAGTTCGTGCCCCCGTACCGGTTGATGGGGATCTACAGCCTCTTCAACGTGGTTCTGGTTTCAGTGGGTGTATTCGCGCCGGGTTGGATAGGATTGTGGGCGATTTTCCTGACCAGCTTCTTCATGTCGTTGATGTTCCCAACCATTTTTGCTTTGGGACTAAAGGGGCTGGGCGCCAATACCAAAATCGGTGGGTCGCTGATCGTAATGGCTATTATTGGCGGTGCCGTGTTTGCTCCCCTCATGGGACTCATTTCGCAAACCGCTCACAGCCTCGCCGTGGCTTATGCCATTCCCCTGGCCGCCTATGTCTTCATTACCTATTACGCTTTTATTGGCTCCCGAATGGGGCTTGGTGGAGCGTAAGAGCAACCAATAAGGCTAGGCCTTCAAGGATTCCGTCAGGCTTAAGAAGCGGTCGACTTCGTTCTGGCTGGGCATCGAGGCCTGCGCACCGTGGCGGGTTACGGAAAGAGCCGCCACCGCTGTCGCCCAAGCGGCGCTGGCGAAGGCATCCTGCCCGCCGGAAAACGCAACCGCAAAAGCGGCATTGAAGGCATCGCCGGCTCCGGTGGTGTCGACGGCATTCACTTTACATCCCGGAACTCGCCGGCGGCGCCCGTCGCCGGTGGCCACGTAGCATCCACGGGCTCCCAACTTTAGGATCACGTTGTGTACGCCGCGCTCGAGTAGCGCTGCTGCGGCCTCCTCGGGAGCAGCGAACTCGGTTTCCAACAGTGCCGCGGTTTCTGTTTCGTTCGGGGTGAGCCAGTTCACGGAGTGGAGAAGGGAATCGGGAAGGGCGAGGGCGGGTGCGGGATCTAGCACGAGCGGTACCTTGTGGCGGGTGGTCAGCTCGGCAAGGTGCAGCACCGTCTCTAGAGGAATTTCCAGTTGGGTTAAGACAATGGCGGCGTTACGGATGAGATCCTCGTGTTCGTCGAGCAGGTCAGCGGTCACGTGACCATTGGCGCCTGCGACCACGATGATTGAGTTTTCTCCTTCTTCATCGGTACTGATGAGGGCGACGCCCGAGGGGCCGGGGACTTCCCCAACGGCGCTGGTGTCGACCCCGGCCTCTTCCAGGCCGGAACGGAGCTGCCGTGCGAAGGCATCATCGCCGAGTTGGCCAATGAGACTTACCCGGGCGCCCAGGCGGGCCGCGGCAACGGCCTGGTTGGCACCCTTGCCGCCGAAGAATGTCTGAAAGTCGACGCCGGAGACGGTTTCGCCGACAACAGGAATCCGCGGGGTACGGGCGACTAAATCGAAGTTAACGCTGCCGACAACGACTATGGGTTTATGCGCGCTCATCATACGAACCGTATATAGACAACAATCAATCTCCTTAACGGCTATTGATGACTGGAGCAATGGCAATTGCTGCCAGTCCGGTAACAAAACAAATGAACATGAATGGAATAAGTCGCCGCGAATCACGCGGCGCCTTGGCAAATTCCCGCCACACGAATACTCCCCAAATTGCGGAGACCAACGTGGCCCCCTGTCCAATGGCGTAGGAAATGGCAGGGCCGATGATCTGGGCGTGCGAGGCCGCGAAATTCAGAATCGTACCCGTGCCCCAGATCATGCCGCCGATGATTCCCCAGAAATGCCAGGATGATCCCGCAGAAAAATAGCCGACCATGGCAACCGGAGGCCCGCCTGCCAGAGGTCGTCGCATGAAGAGGTAGTTCACCGGAATGGCGCAAAGTGCGACGCCGATGGCGAAGACGAAGGCCACGGCGTAGGGACCAAGCGCGTACTCGCCGCTGGTGGCCTTGGCGACGAAGGGATAGAACACGCCCATCAGAATGCCGCAGGCAACGCTGATCTGAATTCCGCGCGAACTCAAGGCTCGGCGGTCGGTTTCGCGTCGCCGGTAGGCCATCGCGTTGAGAATGATCGCAAGCACAACCAGAACCACTCCACCAAAGAGCAGCAGGGGATTGCCTTTGGGGGTGATCAGAAAGTTTAGCAACACTCCCACGACCAGCGCCAAGCCGATTCCAACCGGGAAGGCAACCGCCATGCCGGCGATGTCAATGGCGGCAACCAGTAACAGGTTGGCAACGTTGAAAATCGCTCCCCCGAGCAGTGCATAGCCGAGATGAACGGGGTCCGCCTGCTTGAGGTTATTGAAGAAGGAGAGTTCTCCGCCACCGGCTGTGCCCAGGGTGAGTCCCCACAAGATGCTGGCCAGGACGACTCCGATTACGTAGTCCCAATAGAAGAGTTGGAAAGCGTATCCGGAGGTAAGTTTCATGGTGTTGGCCCATGATCCCCAACACACCATGCTGCCAACCATGAATAACAATGCTATAGCGTAGGCTTCCGGTTGATACATGACCCTCCCGATTTCGATCGCCACATACTAACAAGACTGGAGCAGGCGGTCAGTTTATTCTGTGGCCGCCTGCTTCCCCCTCAACCTCAGAAGACAAACTTCAAGGCAAGTTGCATATGGCGTCCATTGCGGGCACTGGTCACGTAGCCAAACTGGCTGGCTGGGTTCGATGGGCGATCATCGTCGGTATTGATATCCAGCCACTGAGCGTGGTTGAAGACATTGAACGCCTCAGCGCGGAACTGTAGTTCGCGGCCCTCGCCGAACCAGGCAAAGCTCTTACCCAGCGACATGTCCCAGTTGTTGATACCCGGCTTGTGCAGGTTGTTACGGCGTTCATTGCCGCGGTGAGTGGCAATTCCGGTTATAGGGTCCGGTGGCGGGTCAGTGTAGCAATCGGTGTTGAAGTAGCGAGTGAAGGTACGGTCGCCCTTGGGGAGATTGGCGTTGCAGGTCTGGTCGGGTACATCGCCCATGTAATCGAACGAACTGGTGTAGGCATTGAAGACCGTAACCGGGCTTCCTGATTCAAAGGTAGCGATGGTATTGACCTGCCACCCACCGACTGCTTCGCGAAGGAAGCGGTTCGACAGAGTTCTTCCCGGCAGTTCATAGAGCAGGGCGGCAACGAAACGATGAGGATGATTCGCATCGGAAGGGCCATAAGACCATTCCGGATGCCACTGTCCGCCGATGTACTGCACCCCGGACTCGCCACTTTCGCCGAAGAATGTATCCATCTGCTTCGACCAGGTGTAATTAATCATGCTGGTCAGGCCATGCCAGTTTTGCGTCTTCAATTGGGCGTTAAAGGCATGGTAGTTGTCGCTGCGGTTGTGGTGAACCGCGAGTATGGACTCCCAGCGGCCGGGAGCCACGGAAGTCAAGGGACGGGCATTGTAAAAAGCATCGCTATCGAGATACACGCCTTCGGCCGGAAGGTTGAGATCATACTGCGTGGCAAGTTTCGTTCCCTCCGAACCTACATATCCGATGGATGCGACTATGGATTTCCCCAGTTCGCGCTGAATGTCGAGGCTCCAGCGCTGAACATAAGGGGCGACAGCACTATCGCTATCGATTGTTGCCGGTGACTGGCGCTCAAACAGTTCGCCGCCCTGGTCGCCAAGTGGAACCGGCCACGTACCTTTTTCGATGGAGACCGCGGCGGGAAAGGCATCGTTCAGAGTGAAGAACGTCTGGTTTGGATCGGCTGCATAGCTCACAGAATCGTAAGAGATGCCACCATACCCCGGCGAACTCCAAAACATCTGATCCAGGAACTTGAAGCGGCCGGTCTCGTAGAACATTCCGTAGCCGCCGCGTATGACGGTCTTGTCGGTTGCGCGGAAGGCGAAACCGATGCGCGGCGAGAAGTTGTTCTTGTCGGCGGGGAAGGGGGGATTCGTGCTGCCGGGCGTCAGACCCGGCATCACCAACCTGTATCCGGGATAGCTGGTATCGAGAACGCCCCAGTAGTTGTCCACGCTATGGGCGGGAATGCCGACATCGTAGCGAACACCAAGATTCACCGTCAGCCGCGAATTGACGTTCCAGGAATCGTTGAAGTATCCGGAGTATTCCGGCATGCGGAACCACAAGCTGCCGTCGCCACCGGTCAATGGGGTGCGTTGGTTCATGGTGAAGACCGCGCCGGTTTCGAACTCGGCCAAGGTATTCCAGCCGGATCCGTCGTTACTGACCGGACCGCGACCAGTGTAGTTGGACTCCTGACCGCACCAGGCGCACCAGCCGCCGATCGTCAACGAACGGATTACGTCGTTGTCGCGCTCGTCGCGGCGTGACCAGTAGAAGCCAAACTTCAAGGTGTGGCGGCCGATAGTCTTGGCCGCGTTGTCGGAAAACTGGTAGATGGGAACTGCCTGATACCAATACTCGTTGGGTCCCAGGCTGAGAGGAGTAAAGAGATCTCCGGCGAAGTTCACGGCGAAGGTAGCGTCGTCCTTAATGCCGAGTTGAGCCAGATCGTAATCGGTGAAGCCGGCGCCACCTGTGGACGTGTTCTGGAACAGTTGAGGCAACCAGGTGGTCTGCATGAATTTGTTGATCTGCGCCGCCTGGTTGCTGGCGTTTTGTGCCTTGGTCACGCTAAAGTTGACTTCGTTGGTGAAGGTTGCGCCAAAGCTGTGTACCCAGTGGCCTTGATAAGTGTCGGTGGTGTGAACCGGGCCATTTCCCAGCGACAACTCTGGAACGAGGCCGCCTTCCCCGAGACGGGTCCCGTAATCGTGAGAGAAGCGGAAATAGATGTTGTCGCGGCGGGAAAGTGCATAGTCGACACGGGCCGAGTAATTGTTGTTGTCAATGCCGTTGATGGTGTGGCCTGAGAAGTTCCTAAAGTCCCCCGCCACGGGCGAGCTGTAATTGGGGTCAGGGAAGTGGGAAAGGTAAGCGAGCGCTTTCGAATCGGGATTGGGGATGATGTTGTTGACGAAGGGCTGCCGGGTCTGGGTCCCTGGATCGTAAGTTGCTGGATTGTAGATTACATAGCGGCAGTTGTCGGGAACGCCCTCAGAGCCGTCACATTGTGCGGGGTCAACTGGGAACTGGTTGAGCCATCCACTGAAGTCTCCGGTGCGTTCGGCAGTGGTGGGAACATAGGCGAGCAGGGGCTCCTGGCTTCGGTTACGCAGGCGTTCGAAGGAAGCGAAAAAGAACATTTTATTCTTGCCGTTGAAAATCTTTGGAATGTAAACCGGACCGCCAAGGGTAAAGCCGTACTGATTCTGGTGAAAAGGCGTGCGCGGGGTCCCGTAGATAATGGAATAGGGATCGTTGGCATTCAACCCGGCGTTCTGAAAATAGTCATAAACCGTGCCGTGCAAGGCATTAGTTCCCGACTTGGTGGTCAGGCTGATCTGACCCACGTCTCGGCCGTATTCCGCTGAGTAGTTCACTACTTCCGCTTTGACTTCCTGGACTGCATCCATGTTGACGTTGGTGACTGGACCCTCCACCCAGTTGTCGTTGTTATTGAGACCGTCGATGTAGTAGCCAACGCCGTATTCTGTGCCACCGACGTTCAGTTGCTTGGCTCCGGTGCTGGTGGAGGAGGCGAGCCCCCAATCGATGCGCGAGGTGTCGCCGCTGCCGCTGTTGAACATAGGCACGATCTGTGCATAGTTCAGGAAGCTGCGGCCTTCGATGGGCAGGTCGCGAACGAATTTGTTCTGGATGACTTCCGAGACGTTGGCGTCGTCGGTCTTTACGATGCCGGCGGCGCCGCTGACGTCGACGACTTCCGCCACCTGGCCAACTTTGAGGGCGATGTTCACGCGGCGCGTCGTGCCATTTTCAATGGCGAACGACGTTGAGACCGCCTCCGCGAATCCCTCGCTATGAACTCGAACTTGATAGTGTCCAGCCAGTAGGTTAGGAAATTGATAGTCGCCCGAGGTGCTGCTGGGAGTCGACGCCTGAACGCCGGTATCGATGTTGGTGAGAGTAACCGTCGATCCTGCGACGACGGCACCCTGGGCATCGGTCACCGTGCCCACCACCGCGCTGGTGATCACTACCTGGCCGGGCAGCCCGACCGCGGTGAACAAACAGAGGATTAGGAACCAAAGCGTACGCTCACGACGCATACATGCCTCCCGGCGGAAAATGCCTAGCGAACCCGAAGTCATAGGAAGGGCGTCTGAGACGCCTAAAGCGCAACCACATTTGAAACGTTTCAATTAACGACGCCGAGAACTGTAACTCTGCGTTTTTAGGCTTGTCAAGAAAAAACCGGAAAAGAAAAAGAGCCGCTCTTGTAACTCGTTGAGCCGGTTGCGAAGCGATCTTTCGCGACTAGCGCAATTCCACTAGCGGGGCGGAACGCGACCTGCGCCGTGAATCGATAGAGGGAGGTGGAACCGGCGGAGCCACGGATCCACGGATCTTGAGTTCCGTCTGCAAAATCACTTTCTTGGGTTGGAGCTTTAATCCATCAATTCGTTCGAGAAGAAGGCGGGCCGCGGTGGTTCCCAGCTGATAACCCGGTTGATGAACCGAGGTCAGCGCAGGGGCTGTAAATTCCGTTAAGTCCAGATTGTCAAACCCAACCACCGACAAATCCTCCGGACAACGCAGTGACGATTCGCGTGCCGCCAGCAGGACACCCAAAGCCATCAGGTCGTTGCAGGCAAAAATTGCGGTCGGGCGCGGCAACATGCGCAACAGCCGCATGGCCGCTTCGTATCCGCTGTCGCGATTAAAGCGAGCTTCTTGAATGTATTCAGGTTGTACGGTTAGCTTGGCTTCGGCGATGGCGCGTTTGAAACCCTTCAAACGCTCCACCGCATTGGGGAGATGCATGGGCCCGGTAATCGCCCCCAGTTGACGATGTCCCATCTGTAGCAGATGCCTCGTCGCGCGGTAGGCGCCGGATTCATTCGCAACCATCACCACATCTCCGTCCCATCCGGGCGGACGGCGGTCGACGCAAACTACCGGAGGTCCGGATGCGGCGACCGACCTTAGCTGGCTTGCGATGTTACTTTCAGCGGCAGGGATGACCAGAAGTCCTGCCGGGCGAAAGGAACGCAATTCATTCAGATACGAGAGTTCTTTGCCGACATCATTGTCGGTGTTGCAAAGCACCACGCGATAGGAGCGCTCATACGCGACGTCTTCGACCCCGCGCACCACGGTGGTAAAAAAAGGGTTGGTAACGTCGGGGATGATCATCCCCCACATGCTGGTCTGGTTCCGGCGAAGACCGCGGGCCAACTGGCTGGGCTGAAAGCCCAGACTGTGAATTGCGTCCACTACCCGCAGGCGCAATTTTTCGCGGACTCTGGCGGTGCCGTTGATAACGTGCGACACGGTCCCGATCGAGACCTGGGCCCGCTCTGCTATCTGCCGCATTGTGACGGGCGCACTCATCTGTGGCGTGATCAATTGCAAACAGAGTAGCAGCTTTTTTCCCGGCAGATGTGCCGAATTCACTCACGGTTCCGCATCCTGAACGCAGCGGAAGCCGAGCGCCGCCGAGCGATCCAGGCTGGGAGACGTCAGCAACAATTTCCCGTGCTCGTTGAGCTTATAGGCCTGCGGAAAATACCAGATGGAGCCCTGCGGCTGGTAGTAGCTGCCGCCGCGCAGGATGCCGCCACGTGTGTGCTCGTCGACAAATTCTTCCGTCCACTGCCAGACGTTGCCGACCATGTCCATCACATGAAAGGGACTGGCGCCGCCGGGATGAACGTCGACGGCATCGGGACCGCGCATGGTGCGCGACTTGTCCGGTACGGGCACGGCGCTGGCGTTCCATTCCTGCCCCCAGGGATAGAGCCTTCCATCGGTGCCTTGGGCGGCGTATTGCCACTCCCACTCATGAGGCAGTCGCTTTCCCGCCCACGTGGCATAGGCGCGTGAGTCTTCGAGGGAAACCCAGGTCACCGGACGATTGTCCCAGCCCTGAGGAAATGTGCCGTCCTTCCAATCGCGCAGGAAGTTCAATGCGTCCTTAGGCTGGTAGTGAGTGGCGTCTAGGAATTTCCTGAAGTCGGCGTTGGTGACGGGATATTTATCGATGAAGAATGATTTTATGTGCATCGGATGGTCGTGGAACCGACGGGGCGAAGCTTCCCAGGGATACTGCACGTCTACGCCGATGTCGTTGAAGCCTTCAATTTCAATGCCCGCGACTTTGAAAAGATAATCGGCTTCGGGGATTTTCACCATGCCTTCCGGTGATGTGCTGGCAGCTTTGGTGGCCTCGATGGGGACAATACGTTGTGGGACAACTTTCCATTCATGAGAGTAGCTGGCGAGTGGAGTGGCGGATAGCTGCTTCATTTTTGCCATCAGAGCTTGAATCTTTGTGTCGGGAGTGCCGCTGGTGGCAAGAATTGCTCCGTAACCTTTGGCTTCGATCTCAAAGCTCAGAACTTCACGATTGCTGGATCTGGTCTGCGGAGTTAGCTCCACTCCGTGGTAGAGATCGAAATAGCGCATGCCTGGTTCGGCTTGAATTTCCAGCTGATCGCCCTCGACGTCGTATTCATTGCGGTTGACGATGGTCCACACCGTTTGTAAAGCGAGCGGCCAGCGACTGGCGTAGACGCCGTAACGCAGCATTTGCGCCATGGGCTCCCATTCCTTGCTAACCAGAAAAGGAGCGACACCGCGTTCGATGGTCGCTACCCGGCGTGTGGCCTCGGCATCACGCGGAGTGATTCCATTCCAGATACCCCAAATGCTTTCCCAGCTCTCCCAGCCGACACCGTTAAAGAATGCGAATTGCAGATTGTCGGTCTTGTCGCGCTTCCAGCGGTCGGAAATATTCACCATGTGTCGGGGCTCGAGCCACTTGTATTTATCGACCAGCGGCGTGAAGGGGTATTGGTATTGTCCCCACGTCATCACGTTCCAGGCCAGAGCTTCATCGGAGGGTCCGCCTTCGGGCTCAAAAACCAGGGGATGCCCGGCCTTGTCCCCGGCGAGCGAGTAAGCCAGAGGGACGCCATCCTGCGTGTCGCCGTTGATTCCATCAGCGCCGATTTCTGCCATCAACCGAGCGATGGCCTCGGTCCAAGCAATGCCAGGGTCGCGCGTGCCCTGGTCCCACATCATCATGGGGAAGAGGACGCGCACGTTGCGGCGATGGAAATCGGTGATCATCTGCTTCAGGCCAGCGACGCCGCCGGGCATACTGCGAATCAAATCGTGCTGGTTGCGGTTGTCGATCCCCATGTTGGGGTATGTGGGCCAGATGAGGACTGCATCAATGCCCCCGTACCGTTTCTCAAGGTCGTCGAGGTAACGGTCAACCGTGTACTTCCCCGCGGCCGGATCATAGAAATAGCGGTCCTGCACCATCATCTGCGGCTGCATGAAACTGGACTGGGTCCATTGAAACTCGGGGCGGGCGTAGCGCAATCCCTCGTAGCCGATGCGGATGCGGCGTTCATTGCGCCAGTGTGTGATATCGGCGAGCCACGCGTCGTGCTCAGTCTGGCTGCAAGGCCTGGATCCCCCTTCCCAGGCGCCTTTCATGGTGAGGCATTCGGGGACAGGAATTTGCTGGCGTTCAGGCCGGTAGCGCGAGTCTTGCGCGAACGAGACGGTGGCAGTGGCCAGGACTACAGTGGCCAGCAGAGTTTTCATGGTGCTCTCCTCGGTGCGACGGGGCATTTCGAGGGTCAATATAAAACGTTTCAAAATTTATGTCTACGGCAAACATAATTGTTATATATTCGCCAAGTCGTTTGGGAGAATTCACTATGCGCTTTCTTATGACTGCTTTGGTCTTCTGTCTTGCTTCAACCTCTGCTTTTGTGGACGCCCAAAACGGGGCATCGCGCCACATCTCCCGAGCCGTTGTGCAGGACAAGATCCGCGGTGGTTGGGCTGGACAGATGATCGGCGTTTCCTACGGCGCCCCTACAGAGTTCCGTTCGAACGGCAAAATCATCGAGGGAAATCTGAACAAGTATCTCGACTGGGCGCCCGAGCGACTCAAGAACTCGATCGACCAGGACGACCTCTACGTTGAGATGACCTTTGCCGAGGTGATGGATAAAATCGGACTCGAGGCCACCACTGAGCAATATGGCGAGATGTTCAAGAATTCCAAGTACGAACTGTGGCACGCTAATGCGGGTGCCCGGCGCAACCTCAACCGCGGCATCAAGGCGCCGAGGTCGGGTGATCCGAAGTACAACATCCACGCCAACGATATAGATTTCCAGATCGAATCCGATTTCATTGGGCTCATGACTCCCGGGCTTCCGCGCGAGGCGAACAAATACGCGGATCGCGTAGGACGCGTGATGAACTGGGGGGACGGCCTTTACGGCGGGATGTTCTTTTCGGGCATGTATGCCGCTGCTTTCTTCGAAAGCGATCCTCGCAAAGTTGTCGAACGTGGTTTGTTATCTATCCCCACAGACAGCGCCTACGCCAAGGTGATCCGAGACGTTCTGCAATGGTCGGCCGAAAACCCTAAGGACTGGACCGCAACTTGGAAGCTCATGGAAGCTAAGTGGGACAAAGCTGATGCCTGTACCGAGGGCGCTCTTGAGCCTTTCAATATTGACGCCAAATTGAATGGTGGATACGTCGCGCTTGGTTTGATCTACGGCAGGGGAGATTTCGCGAAAACGCTTGAGGTAGCTACGCGTTCCGGTCAGGACTCGGACTGCAATCCTTCGAGTGCCGCAGGAATTCTGGGAGTAATTTTAGGCTACGACAAAATTCCCGATGTGTGGAAAGCCGGCATCAAGGGAATTGCAGACACCCGCTTCTCGTTCACCCAGTATTCCTTCAATCAGATTGTGGCCAGCACTGAGGCCCGGGCGCTGAAGGTCGTCGAGGGCGCCGGAGGTAAGGTGACTGGCACCCAAATCGAGATCCCCGCGCAGCAACCCCAAGCGCCTGCGCTTGAACAGTGGAACATCGATCCGCCGGTTAAGCGCGTTGAGTTCAATGATCCGGCCTGGACGTACAAAGGTCAGTTCAGTGACGGATCATCTAAGTCCGGTGACGTCAAATTCAAAGAAGCATCGGCGGCGAGTGCCGAAGCGACCTTCACATTCGAGGGAACCGGGGTTGCCATCGTGGGCCGCTGTACCCAGGCAGGCGGTCGTGCCGACGTTTTTCTAGATGGCCAGAAGGCAGGCGACATCGATGCCTGGATTCCGGAAAACACCAGCGATGACGACTACTGGCATGTCACCGGGCTGGCGGGAGGGAAACATACCGTGCGCATTGTGGTCAGGGCCGACTCGAGATCGAAGGAGGCTAGGATTCAGCTCCTACGGGCCGTAGTCTACGCTCCGACGCCTTGACAAGTTGGCCAAGAAGCTGCCCCTGCAAGCATCGGTCATTGCAGAGGATTCCCATCTTTTGAAATGTGCTACCTGTGCTACTGGGTGCCAGCTGCATTTGCGAGCTTGCCTGCGATCATGAATTGCTCTGCTTCTTCTGCTCGTAGTGGCTTGGAGAAAAGGTAGCCTTGCGCAAACTCGCAACCAAGTTCTTTGAGCTGCCTCAGCTGGTCTTCGGTTTCCATACCTTCAGCGATGACCCGAAGGCCGAGACTATGGGCAAGCATCACCATGGTGGCAACAATCTTCCGATTGTCGTCGATGTCCATGTTTGAAATGAAAGAGCGGTCGATCTTCAGGGTATCAACAGGAAAACGGCGAAGATAATTCAGCGACGAGTAACCCGTGCCGAAATCGTCTATGCTCAGCCGAACACCCAACTCTTTTAAGTCGGAGAAAACATTGCGAGCCTTTTCTGCGTCGAACATTGCCATTGTTTCGGTGAGCTCCAGGTTCAGGCACGAGGGATTGAAATCCGCTTCTTGAACCACTTTGAGAACCTCGTTGGCAAGACTAGGCTGCGCGAATTGCTTGGGAGATAAATTTACGCTAATGGTCAAATTGGAATATTGGAGATGGCGGGATTGCCATATTCGCGCCTGTTTGCAAGCCTCCATCAAAACCCATCGTCCGATCGGCAGGATCAGTCCTGTTTCTTCGGCAACACTTATGAACTCTCCCGGTCCCACAAGCCCAACCCCCGGACGCTCCCAGCGTAGCAACGCTTCAAACCCCATAACCTGGAGCGTGCCAACTGAAACGAGCGGTTGATAGTGAACCCGGAACTCGTTTCGGTCAAGAGCATTGCGAAGATCGGTCTCAAGTTTTAGCCTCTGTACGGCGCGTTGATGCATGGCAACATCAAAGACCTCGCAACGTGCCTTTCCCAACGCCTTGGCACGGTACATTGCAATGTCGGCATCGCGCAGCAAATCTTCAGCTGTGGTCGGTGATGAAGAACTCAACGCAATGCCGATGCTGGCCGAGGTAAATACTTCGTGTCCGTCCAGAAGGTAAGGAGCCGCAAGCGCATTTTGAATACGGTGTGCGGTTCGAATAGCGTCACTCGAATCCTTTATCTCTTCGAGAAGTACGGTGAATTCGTCCCCTCCAAGCCTTGCTAGAGAATCATCGGTAAATCGCACATCGGAGCGTGCGATTGTGTCATCGTGGCGCAGGAAGCGGGAAAGTCTCATTCCAACTTGGATTATCAGGGCGTCGCCAACAGCATGGCCGAGACTGTCGTTGACCATTTTGAAGCCATCGATGTCAATAAATAGCACCGCGAATTGATACCTAGGATGGCGTTTGGCTCGGTTAAATTCATGTTGGAGGCGGTCCAGAAATAAGGCACGATTAGGCAGGTTTGTTAGGGTGTCGTGCAGTGCGTTGTGAATTAACGTCTGTTCTGCCTGCTTCCGTTCGATAGCGATCCCGGCAAGGTGTGCCGCACGTTCGATCAGGTCCAATTCAGGAAGGGAAGGGGTCCGCGGTTCGCCATAATAAATGGCGGTTGTGCCTAAGACAGATCCTTTGGCGGAAAGAACGGGGACTGACCAGCAGGCGCGTAGACCGTGGCGTAGCGCTAAATCGCGATAATCGACCCATAAGGGGTCGGTCGCGATGTCTGAGACTATGACCCGTTTTGCAAAAAATGCTGCGGTGCCACAAGACCCGGCGTTTGGTCCGATAGGCAAACCATCAACTGCGGTAACGTAGTCTTTTGGCAGGCTTGGCGCTGCGCCATGATGCAGGGTCTTTCGATCCTCGTCGAGAAGCAGTACCGAACTGATCGAGCCAATGGATTGGTCCTCTATCAGCGCAGCCAAGAATTCGAGCAAATCCGAGAGCGGTTCTGCATTCGCGATCATCTCAAGCAACCGCTTTTCCGCGACCAATAAAGCTTCTTTTTCGGTTTCGATTCTTTGCGAGTTCTCCAACGCTTCCAGAGTGCTGTTTATCGCCACCGATAGATTGGCTATTTCATCTTTTCCTGTGACCTGAACTCGTTCACCGAGATCGCCAGTTTCTCCAAGTCTTGCAAGGCTCAGGCTTAAGCGGCTGATAGGCGACAGAACGGCAAACTCCACTAAGACGATAAACATCGCGCCGAAGACCAGACCTGCCGCCAGGAAAATTACCACGAAGTAAAGCAAACTGGATTCACCTTGGTGGTAGATCTTTCTTGGCAAAACTATCTGCAAAACGAGTGCGGGTCTTGCACGAAGATCCTCGATCATCCCGTAACCTGCGATCGAGCGATCATTCAAAGGTCGGATGACTATGTGGCTCTCGGCCCAGTGTGATTCCTTCTCGTCCGCGGGCGATAAAACCTGAAAGGAAAGAGGAAGATGGGTAATTTGCGCCAACCGCTTGATTTCGCCGGGATTGAGCCAACGGCCCATGATGAGCACGCCCCGTGGCGGTCCCTTGCTTTGACTGGTAAGAATAGGCTGCGAAGCCACAAGAATAGGCCCCTCGGGGAGGACAGCGATACCATTCTTCCCCGCCTGTCGGGGCAGCATGCTGACGGTCGGTTCAAAACTCTTTGGGATAGAAGCGCTCCGCCGTCCGTTTGCAAAATCGCTTCCTCTTTGGAAAACAATTTGGCCCGAACTGTCGACGACGAGAATGAGGTCCAGTCTTAGATTGGGAAACGTGGCATCGGTCAGGTCAATTCTGGCAAACTGCGGCCTCTTACCTTGGACGAACGCGTAGGTATTATCCCAGGTGGAATAATCTTTGGCGGTTTGGCTCAGGCCTGCGAGATCATCGGATACTGCGCTCAAGCCCCGCTCAAGATTTTGACGGGCGTCCTGCTCTTCCAGATGGCTAAAGCTGCGGAGGACAACCGTCCTCGATACCAGGTACAGAAATGTCAATAAACTAACGAGGGTCAGGCAGACGATAAAAAACGTTTTTTGCCGCAGCATCATCTACAAGAACCTGGCCAGATACGTTCCCCCAAATCAAGGGGTATCGCAGTCCGAAGTCGAACACCGCAAGCCGGATTGGCGGTATAGCGCTAACAATAGCAATGTTAGGCCTTGCCAGCGACAAAGCGAACGTGACGAACGTAATAGATGGGCAAGGGAAGATGCGGATGAGTCAAACCTCTTAAGCCTAGGGTCGACTGTTGGCCACTTTCGGGGCCCACAATCGACCCTGACTTAGTAGATCGCTCCAGCGGGTTCGGGCACTCGCGTTTCTGGTTCCCCTTCTTCGTCATCAGACAGGGGTGCGTGTGTGCGGGCCACCAGCATGTAAATGGACGGCACCACAAACAACGTGAATGCTGTGCCGATAATCATGCCGCTGACCAGCATGATGCCGATGCTGTTACGTGCTCCAGCTCCAGGTCCGGTCGCGAACACCAGAGGAAAGTGTCCGAACACCGTGGCGGCGGTCGTCATCAAGATAGGCCGCAGCCGGGTTCCGGCAGCTTCCGTGATGGCAACGAGTTTGGTTCTCCCAGCCTCTTGCAGTTGATTGGCGAACTCCACAATCAGAATGCCGTTTTTCGCGATGAGGCCCACCAAGGTAATCAGACCCACTTGGCTGTAGATGTTCAGCGTAGTGAATCCCAGGAATGAGAACATCAATGCGCCAGAAAGCGCCAGCGGCACCGATCCGGCAAGAACAATGAACGGATCGCGGAAGCTCTCAAATTGCGCCGCCAACACCAAGTAGATCAAGATGGCGGAGAGAAGGAACGTTCCCAGAAACTTGCTGCCCTCGACGCGCAGCTGGCGTGACTCACCCGCATAGTCAACCGTGAATCCCTGAGGCAGGATTTGTTTGGCCTGATCTTCCAGAAAAGTTAGCGCCTTGTCCAAAGGAACAGGGGGTGGAATCACGCCCTGAATTCTAACCGCATTAAGCTGCTGGAATTTGTTCAGGCTGCGAGGTTCGGTGGTGGTCCGCAGGTGCGCGAAAGTAGACAACGGCACCAGCTTATCGTCCGATCCCTTGACGTAAATCTGCGAAAGTTGTTCGGGCGTCAAACGCTCAGCGCGTTTGATCTGAGGAATCACCTTGTAACTTCGACCCTGAATACTGAAGCGATTGACATAATTTCCTCCAAGCATGGCCGAAAGATCCTGCCCGGCCTGGCTCAGGTCCACTCCTTGCGAGCGAAGCTTGTCGCGGTCGAAGACTACTTCGGCCTGCGGCTGATCATATTTAACGTCGACGTCGGCAAAGATGAACAAGCCGCTGGCCATTGCCTTCTGTACCAGCTGATTGGCAAGTTCGCTGAGCTGCTGCGGTTCTGCCGAAGAAGCAATTACAAAATCCACAGGGAAGTTTCCGCCGCCTGGTAGTGCAGGAGGAGTCAAAGGAATCACACGAATGCCCGGAATCTTGGACAACGGCCCCGTCGACTCCACCAGAAGCTGTTGAGTGGTTTTCTTGCGTTGGCTCCAAGGCTTGGTAACCATGCCGCCGAAACCGCCGCTCGGGGTTGTAATTTGAAAGACGCTCCCACTCTCGGGAAACGACTTGTAAACGTCGTAGACTTCTTTGGTAAACAGGTTGGTCTGGTCGATGGTTGAGTTCGCCGAGGCCTGAATAACTCCGAACACAACGCCCTGATCCTCGGTTGGCGCCAGTTCGCGCTGCGAGAACATGTAGAAAGGAACAATCAACACCGCCACAAGTCCCCACAAGGTCAGGACCACCGGTCGGAAGCGCAGCGTTCCGGAAAGCATCCGAGTGTAAAAGTTACGGACGCGCTCGAAGTACCGATTGACCATGCCGGCAAAGCCGCGTTCGGTGGCCCCGGCGCGCAACAACTTCGAACCCATCATCGGGGAAAGTGTCAGGGCGACAATTCCGGATACGAGGACCGCACCTGCCAGCGTGAATGCGAACTCGCGGAAGAGCGCACCGGTCAACCCACCTTGAATTCCGATCGGTGCATAGACCGCCGCCAAGGTGATCGTCATGGCAACGATCGGCCCAACCAGTTCGCGGGCAGCATCGATAGCCGCTCGGAACGGCGTTGATCCGTTATGAATGTGGCGTTCGACGTTCTCCACCATCACGATGGCATCGTCGACCACCAGACCCACCGAGAGCACAATCGCCAGCAGAGTCAACAGGTTGATGGTGAAGCCGAAAGCCAACATCAGGAAAACGGCGCCAATCAGGGAGATTGGAATGGCCACGATTGGGATAAGTACCGAGCGGAACGATCCCAGGAAAAGAAAGATGACCACAACCACGATGAGCAGGGTCTCGGTCAGGGTGCTGAGCACCTCGTCAATCGCGTCCTGGATGTATTCGGTCGAGTCGTAGGGAATACCGACATTCATTCCTACCGGTAACTGGCTCTTGATTCCGGGCAAAGCTTCGCGGACGGTGCGAATGACTTCGAGCGAGTTGGCAGTGGGTAGGACCCAGATGCCCATAAACGTCGCTGTCTCTCCGTTGAAGCGGACATCGTTGTCGTAGTTCTCCGCGCCAAGCACGACATCGGCGATCTCGCCCAGTCGCACCACTACGCCGTTTTCCTGCTTGATAACGAGTTGCTTGAATTCCTCCGGGGTGCGCAGGTCAGTGTTGGCGACCAGATTCACCGACACCATGGAGCCCTTCGTGCTCCCCAGCGCAGAGAGATAGTTATTTTTCGCTAACGCATCCCGCACCGTCGAGGGAGAAACGCCACGAGCCGCCATCTCCTGCGGCTTGAGCCAGATACGCATGGCAAACGTACGGTTTCCCAGGATATCGGCGCGTTGTACTCCACTGACGGCGCTCAGTTTGGGCTGTACGACGCGGGTCAGGTAGTCGGTGATCTGGTTCTGATCGAGATCCTTCGAGGAAAAACCGATGTACATCGCGGCAAATTGCGTATCCGCAGTTTGCAGATCGATGATCGGAGCTTCCGCCTCAGGTGGTAGATCATTCCTCACCTGGGCAACTTTCGACTGAATCTGAGTTAGCGCCGCGTTGGTGTCGTAGTTTAGCTTCAGGTGCACGGTAATCGTGCTCATGCCCTGCGCGCTGGTCGACTCCATATAGTCGATACCGTCGGCACTGGCGATAACGCGCTCTAGAGGCGTGGTGATAAATCCACGCACCAGATCGGCATTGGCGCCCACGTAGATCGTCGATACCTGCACCACTGCGATATCGCTGCGTGGGTATTGCCGCACGCTCAACGAGCGAATAGCTTGCAAGCCCGCGATTAGAATCACGAGATTGACTACAATCGCGAGTACCGGGCGCTTAACAAATAAGTCAGTCAACTTCATCAGCTATCCTCGACGACAGGTTCGATTAGCTTTCTTCGGGATGCGGCTTAGGATTGTTTCCTGGCATAACCTTGTTGTTGATCTGGACAGGGGCGCCATTGCGCAGCTTAAATACGCCCGAGCTGACGATTTCGTCCCCAGGGTCAATCCCCGAAACAACACCCACTTGGTCTCCCCGCGATCCCTCCAGCTTCACGAACTGTTGCCGCACACCCCGGAAACTCTTACCGTCCTTACCCTCTATGTCGGTTACAACAAAGACTGAGTTGCCATAAGGCGCGTAGTTGATTGCGGTTGCCGGCAATGGGATGACTGGGCGGCTGGTGCCCGAAACCACAGCGACCTGCACGAACATTCCGGGGTGCAATTTAGATTGCGGATTGGGAACCGTGGCTTGAACCTGAATATTCCGGGTAGCCTCGTTCACCACCGCATCCAGCGCAGTTACACGGCCTCCGAACTGGAGACCGGGGAAATCATCGCTGGTCACCAAAAGCTTGCGGCCAACGCCGACTGTAGGCGCCGACTGCTGTGGAACCCCAAAGTTCACGTAGATGGGATTCAAGGCTTGCAGAGGAACAATGGATTGGCCGGCGGCTAAATACTGGCCCAGATTGACCTGCCGGATGCCGAGCACACCCGAAAAAGGCGCCCGAATGGTCTTGCGAGCAATCGTAGCCTGAATTTCCCCGACCTGCGCCTCCGTAGCCTTTTGCTGGGCGCTCACGTTGTCAAATTCATTCTTGGCGATCACCCCCTGCTTTACCAGTTCCTGGGTACGACCGAAGTTAATCTTTGCCAGGTCACGCTGCGCCTCCATGGCTGTCAGTTGAGCCCGTTCCTGGCGGGTGTCGAGTTCCACCAGGACATCCCCCGCCTGCACCGCCTTGCCCGACTCGAAATCGATTTTGGTCACGGTACCGGGCAGGTCCGCACTGACCGTCACTCCCTGAATGGCCGCTGCCGTCCCGATCACATTCATGGTCGAAGGCCAGGTTTCACCCTTAGCCACAACCGTAGTAACCGCCGTCGGGGGTGGCGCGAAACTGGCCCCCATTGCGATCGCAGCCTTGACCTGCCGGAATTTCACAAAACCAAGGCCTGCTATGACGGCGATCGCCACCACAAGCATCAATATCATTCGTTTCGCCATGAACACCTCTTAAATCGTAAACACTTTATTTACAACAGTTGAGTGCTGCTCGAATGGTCGCAGACTTGGCGGCCGGTAAATTCTTAGTTATGGCTCTGTTGGATGTCAGGTAGTGGGAGTTGGCTGCAAAAAATATGCCGGCACAGGCCACCTCTTCGTGACTACCTTAAGAACCCGGCCTTTAGATGAAGGGGAGGGGGATTTTGTTCCTATCACTGACATAACGAAAACTAAACGTTCAGAGGTGCAAGGTTAGGCGAGGCAAGGAGGTTGCGCAGGTCACCTACGTCTCAATTGACAGAATCGTGGCAACAAATTGGCAGCCGTTTTTTGTCGCCAACGATTGATCCAGCTTCTTGAACGGACCGAGTTTGCGCAGGCACGCCAAAGTTCGTGACAGGCTCTTGCCTGAATACTTCAATATCGAGTGATAAAATTCCCCGCCATGCGCCCGTTGGCAAAGCAGATCGCCGTATTTCTGCTGCTGGTCTTTGCATTCTCCAGCCTGCCGTATTACCTGATGATCCACACCGGTCACATTGGCGCCGGCAACGGGCTGGTGGTGGCGCTGGTTATGTGGTGCCCCGCCTTCGCAGCCTTCGCCACTTGCGCCTTCTTTGGAATCGATTTGCGCACGCTTGGCTGGAAGTGGTCAGGGAAGTATGTGACATGGGCATATCTGATTCCCATTCTGTATGCGCTGCCAGTTTATCTAGCCAGTTGGGCGGCGATCCCCGGTTCGCTTGCCTTCGCAAAATTTGCTGCTCCCCTCGGCGTGGCTTTCGGATTTCCCCTATGGCCACGCACCACCACGCTGGTGCTTGCCATTCCGCTGTATGCGGTCCTGGGCGTCATCTCCAGCACCGCGCGTGCCCTCGGAGAAGAAATCGGCTGGCGCGGATTTCTTCTTCCGCGTCTAGTCGAGCAGACCGGCTTTACCTGGGGGTGTCTGTTCAGCGGATGTATCTGGGCCGTATGGCATTATCCAGGCCTGTTATTCGCGGATTACAACTCGGGCACCCAGCCGGTGTTCGCCCTGACTTGCTTTACGCTTATGGTGATTGCCGATGCCTGCCTCATGGGCTGGTTGCGATTAAAGTCAGGCAGCCTGTGGCCGGCGGCGATTTTGCACGCCAGCCACAATCTATTCATTCAGGCGATCTTCGACGGCATGACCGCGCCCGTAGGCCGGGTGCTGTATGTCACCACTGAATTTGGCTTTGGATTGGTACTGACGATCGGTGGCCTCGGCCTGTATTTCTGGACCCGGCGGGATGAGGTAGGAGGCATCGCAGTTCAAGCCACCGACGCTATGGCGTTCCAGCACAATTGATTATTTGTCTTACTACGAAATTGCGACACGTTTCTTCAGTCCCCAGGCTTTTCCTTCGCGTTATACCATGAGGAATGAAGCTCGTAGTAAATCCGCCGATCATGCCGATGCTCGCCAAGCGGGTCGATGAGTTACCGGAAGGCGATGATTGGATTTTTGAGCCAAAGTGGGATGGATTTCGCGCATTGGTATTTCGCGACGGCGACGAAGTCCTGATCCAAAGTCGCGACGAGAAGCCATTAAATCGCTATTTTCCTGAACTTGTTGATCCTCTGAGATCGACTCTGCCCGAGCGTTGCGTGCTTGACGGCGAAATGGTCATTGTCAAGAACGATGGGCTGGATTTCGATGCGTTGCAGCTGCGATTGCATCCAGCGGCGTCGCGGGTGAAACTTCTCTCGGGACAGATTCCCGCGTCGTTCGTCTTCTTCGATCTGCTTTGCCTGGGAGACCGCGATCTTCGTCCTGAACCCTTCGACGCTCGACGACGTGAACTTGAATCGCTGCTTGCGTCTGTCAAGCCACCGATCCATTTGACGCCGGCAACCCGTGACCGAACTGTTGCTGCCGACTGGTTCCGTCGCTTTGAAGGCGCTGGTCTTGACGGTGTAATCGCGAAGCCCGCTGCCGGAAGCTACGAGCCCAACAAACGCGTGATGCTGAAGGTGAAACATGAGCGCGACTGTGACTGCGTGGTTGCGGGATTCCGCTGGTACAAGAAAGGCGATCGTACTCTAGTAGGCTCGCTGCTGTTGGGACTGTATGACGATGCTGGGGCCTTGCAGCACGTCGGAGTTTGTGCCAGCTTCACCGCGGCGAAGCGCAAGGAGCTTGCTGAATTTCTCCAACCATATCGCAAGAGCGCGCTGGAAAATCATCCCTGGAGAGCCTGGGCGGAAGCTGAGCCCGCGTCCGAGGAGGGAGTGAAACGCATGCCGGGTGGGCACAGCCGGTGGAGTCAGGGCAAGGATTTGTCATGGGAGCCCCTGCGGCCCGAACTAGTGGTAGAGGTCGCCTATGAGCACATGCAAGGCGACCGCTTCCGCCACATGTCGCATTTCCGCCGATGGCGGCCCGACAAGAAGCCTACGGATTGTACGTACGCCCAGCTCGAGGTGGTTCCACCGCAAGAACTGGAAGCGATCTTTCCGCGAGGCCGCTAGGTTACTTGTTTTTTTTCTTCCGGTGTTCGCGCCATTCCCGCGTTGGATCAACATCGGGGTCGGGCGTTTCCTGGGGCGGACGCTGCCCCTCAGGAACATGACGCAGGTTGACGCGAATGCGGGTCCACGTCGAAAAGCGCCCACGCATGGAATCGACCAGCACGTCGTCCACCGTCAGCAGGGAAGCGGCGTCAGCGTGCTTCGATTTCCAACGCTCCAGACCGGCAAGAGCGGCGGTCTGGTTCGGAGAGTTGGCCACTACGATCAACGGCATCTTCGGCCGCGGCTTCTTCGCCGCTGATTTCGCGCGCGAGGGCATGACGCGAGGGGCCTCGCCCTTCATTTTGCGAAAGTGTGGCGGCCAAGGTGCGTCGCCAAGCCCAGATACCTCGTCTTTGTCCGCGAGTTCCAGCAGCTTTTCGAGTGAACCTGCCGTAGTGTCCATGTCGGCGTGAGGATCGCCGATTTTTGTGGAGCGTGCGGGAACCGTGAAGATGGTGAAATCCGACGGATCACAATCAGGAATTTCTTCCCATCTGAGCGGTGTCGAGACGCGCGCGTCCGGCAGCGGCCGCACCGAGTAGGCAGAGCAAGTAGTGCGGTCCTTGGCGTTCTGGTTGTAATCGAGAAACACCCCGTGGCGCTCTTCCTTCCACCACTTCGAGGTGGCAAGCGCGGGTGCCCGCCGCTCCACGGCGCGCGAAAGAGCGACAGCGGCACGGCGTACTTCGGTAAACGTCCATCTCGGCTCGATGCGCACGTTCACGTGTATGCCGCGCGAACCGCTGGTCTTAGGCCATCCGCGAAGCCCCAGTTCATCGAGCAGAGCCTGAACTTCGAGCGCAACCCGGCGGACATCATCCCAGCCCACACCCGGAATCGGATCGAGATCAATCCGCAACTCGTCGGGATGCTCCAGATCACCCGAGCGCACAGGATGCGGGTGCAACTCGATGCACCCCAGATTGACAACCCATGCGAGCCCTGCCGCGTCATCGACCACCACCTCTTCCGCAGTTCGTCCGGAAGGGAATGACAGTGTTACCGTGCGCAGCCATTCCGGCCGCTTATCCGGAGCCCTCTTTTGATAGAAGGGCTCTGCTTCTGCGCCGTTGACGAAACGCTTAAGAACAATTGGACGATCATGAATTCCGGCCAGCGCACCCGGGGCCACTGATAGGTAGTAACGGACCAGATCGAGCTTCGTGATCTGCACCTGCGACGAAAAATATAACTTGCCGGGATTGGTGACCGGGACTTGACGTCCTGCGATCGACAACACTTCAGCAGCGCGTTCGGTGGCCACGAAAACAGGCTAACACTGGCTCGCCAGCAGGAGAAGGTTCCAGTCAGGGGAGGGACTGATCGGCTGACGTCTGCATCCGCGTAGTCGAGGGGTCTGTCCGGATGGTTCCTCCGAGTCGTCAGCACAATCTCTTCATTCGGGCGATCTTCGATGGCATGACGGCGCTCGTCGGCCGGACGCTGTATGCCACCACTGAATTCGGTTTTGGATTGCTGTTGACGATTGGGGCGTTTGCGCCTTATTTCTGGACCCGGCGCAGTGAAGTGGTGGGTGCGTTAAATCCAGCACTGGATGCTGCTGTGGGCTCACAGCGAGGTTAGTTGTTCATTGCTGAGAAAACATATGGTGGAGGCGGCGGGAGTCGAACCCGCGTCCGAAAATGTTACTGGTCAAGAGACTACATGCTTATTCACGTTCATGCCCCAGGCATTACCCTGGGACGTTCGCGGCCTCCGCTCAGAACGGACAAGAAACGGATGCCGCTAGCCTGAAGTCTTAGCCTCTCTCCCCAGACGTAGAAGAGAAGAGCAGCCCTCTGTGTGACGCTCGCTCACCGCCCAAGGGCGAAGCGGTGGAGAGCGGTAGCCTAATTAATTAGGCTGCGTATGCCATTTGTTGATTGGCAATTATCATTTTGCACCCGATTACGGGTGTGTGCACCCCGGCATGCCTCTTGGCCGCAAGCATCTCCGTCGAAGCCGTGACGCCCCCACTGGTGGGATTGGCCATTCAAAGAACTGTATTAGTAAAACGGCCCGATGGGCCACTTCCAATCTAAGGGTCGCTAGGAAGGAAGTCAAACAGTCAAACATAGATACCAGATGCGGTTGGACCTGCCTTGATTCGGCGCCGAGGGGTCGGATCTAAAGTGGTTTATTCCGAAGATTGAACTAGTAGCCGGATGGGGTGGTCAAGGTCGTAAATCGGTTGTTCGAATCCGGGGCGCGACATGTCTTTTCTGGATCTCCGTTCCTTAGTTTTATCTTTGCATCTCCTTTCTTTCTGCGACATCTGATCTGAATGCCTGCCTGTAGAATGGGCGTTGACCAAGCTATGAAGCCTCTCGTCCAATGTTGTCAGGAGAATTGCCGTTGAAGGCCCATTGTTTACCGTTTCGCCAGATCCCCCATACCTCCCGGCTATTTCTCGATTTTCTGGACTTTAAGCCTGACGTCCGGCAATTCTATCCGCGTTCGGCCAACTTTTCTGAGTGGTTCCAAGACGAGACCAGTAGAGTTCGTTATGACTCCGCCCGGCGGGAGCGCGTGGCGGGAATTCTCGAGCGGCAGAATAAGGCTTGGGGGGCTTCGGTTACGACCCTCGAAAACATCTCCAAACTTCGGGCGGGAGCTTTTGCTGCCGTAACTGGACAGCAGGTAGCGCTGTTTGGTGGTCCGGCGTTTTCTCTCTACAAGGCACTTTCGGCGGTCAAGCTGGCGGAGGAGGCGAGGAAGGCTGGCATTGATTGCGTGCCTGTTTTCTGGCTGGCGACCCAGGATCATGATCTGGAGGAGGTCAATCAGGTAGGGATTCCGGCTGCCGACGCTCAATTGAAGACGCTAAGCGCACCCACCGTAGGCGTTACCAATGCCCCTGTCGGCAATATAAAGTTGGGACCGGAAGTCGACGCAGCGGTAAGCGCGGTGGCTGAATTACTCGGCGAGAGTGACGGAACCACATTGCTGCGCGAGTGCTACCGCGCAGGAGAAACGTTCGGTTCTGCGTTTGCACGGCTCTTTGCCCGGCTGTTTGGTGACTGGGGCGTCATCCTGCTGGATGCGTCTGATCCGGAACTGAACGCCATTGCACTGCCAATTTATGCCTCTGCCGTCGAGAGCTCGGAAGAACTCGACCAGAAACTTCTGGCTCGCGGAAAGCAACTGGAGTCTGCCGGTTATCACCAGCAGGTCAAGGTGACATCATCTTCTACGCTTCTGTTTTGTCTTAAGGATGGAGCGCGGGTGCCGGTGCATCGAGCGGGTTCAGGCGACTTCCTGGTAGGCGACGAGACGATAGATGAGGTGGGTCTGCTTGGCAGAATGAAGGATTCGCCCCAGGACTTCAGCGCCAACGTGCTGTTACGCCCAATTGTGCAGGATTACATTTTGCCCACCCTTGCCTATACGGGGGGAGCTGCAGAGACCGCCTATTTTGCCCAGGCCGGAGTGGTGTACGAGGCCTTGGCCGGGCGGGTTACTCCAGTGATTCCTAGGTTTTCCGCCACGGTTCTGGAGGCAAAACCTAAAGCATTGCTTGATAAGTATGAGCTGCAACTTACTGACGTCTTAGAGGGGCCCGAAGCCGTCCGCGAACAATTGGCTTCCCAGACCTTGCCCAAAGAACTTCAGGGAGCGTTCGAGGAAGCGGATAGGAACTTAGCAGATTCGATGGCGAAAGTGCGCGAGTTGCTTGGGAAACTTGATAAGACCCTAGTCGAGGCTGCCACCAACGCCAGCTCAAAAATTACCCACCAACTCGAAAGTCTTCGCTCGCGGGCCGGTCGTGCCGAACTGCGGCAAAGTGAGGTCTTGGCTCGTCACGCCGAGATGCTCTCCAATATGCTTTATCCGGGAAAGGGTCTGCAGGAACGTGGCATCGGAGCTATCTACTTTATAGGGCGCTACGGAACCCAATTCTTACATGAGCTGTACGAAGCCATCCACCCGGATTGTCCCGATCACCAAGTCATTACGCTGCAATAGGAAACATCAAAAATTGGCATTCGACGCCGCAGACTGCTAACTTGACATAGGGCATCGGCGTTCCTAGAATCGTTTAGGGAGTAAGATTTCCGTTCCGAATTAAGTTATTCATTCCTAATAAGTTACGGAATTTCGACCCGGCCACCATGGCGGGCGCGGCTTTCATATGCAGGACGGGCAGCCTATTGGCGAGCGGGAGCGGGAAGTCCTCACCGCTATTGTGGAAACCTTCATCGCCACCGGTGAGCCCGTGGGTTCCAGGACCTTGGCCCGCTCCAATCGAGAGCAGCTCAGCCCGGCCACGATCCGCAACGTGATGGCCGACCTCTCAGACGCCGGCTTCCTAGAGCAGCCGCATACCTCTGCGGGAAGAATTCCCACAACCGAGGCGTATCGCTATTACGTTGAGCAGATCAGCGGTAAGGCAACGCTATCGCATGAAAACGAGAGCATTATCCATGACTCGCTGCATGGCATTTCCGACGTACAGGAATTCATGGAAAGGACTTCGCATGTCTTGTCGCTGATCTCGCGCAACGTTGGAGTGGCAATAGCGGTAGGTGGACCTAAGAACGCCCTCGAGCACGTGTATTTTTCGCGGCTGGGTGATCAAAAGGTGTTGGCGGTCGTAGTGACCAAGTCTGGGCTGGTGCGGGACCGGGTGTTGCGGATGGACATTGCGCAACAGGATCTGGACGCTGCAGCGCGCTTTATCAACGAGAATTTCCGTGGCTGGACCATGGAAGCGATGCGGGGTGAAATTGGCCGCCGCATCGAAAGAGAGCGCAGCGAGTATGACCGCATTATGAACTCGCTCGAGCAGCTTTACCGCCAGGGCGCCTTGGCCACAAACGACACCACCCAGGTGGTGTTTGTCGAAGGCGCGGCAAATCTGGTTTCCGGAGAGCAGGACCGGAAGCGACTACAGGAACTGCTGAAGACGCTGGAAGAAAAACAGAAAGTGGTTGAGCTTCTGGGTGCGTACCTTACCACCAAGCAGGAAGCGGTGCGGGTAGTGATTGGCCTAGATGAAGCTTTGCCGTCAATGCGGAACCTGGTGTTAATCGGAGCCCCCGCCAGAATTGGCGGTGAGGTAATGGGTTCTTTGGCGGTAATTGGACCGCCAAGGATCGACTACGAACACGCGATTACTGCGGTTTCTTACATTGCCCGTTTGTTTGACAAAGTTCTGAACGAGTCGGAGTAAGTTTATGGTTAGAAGAAATGGAAGAGCCGAAGCCGAAGCGGAGTTAGACCCGGAGAGAGAACTGCCTGCGCCCGATTCGGGGGAAGAAAGTGTGTCGCCAGAAGCAGAAAGCGAACTTCAGAAGCTGAAGGCGGAGCGGGATTCGTTGGTAGACCGGGTGGCGCGTCTGCAAGCCGAGTTTGAGAATGCTCGTAAGCGGGGTTTGCGAGAACAGCAGGACTACCGGGATTACGCCTTGGCCGATGCTTTGCGGACGATGCTGCCCGTGGTCGATAGCTTCGAGCGAGCGCTGCATGTGAGCGAGGGCGAGAAATCTGAGATCCGAAACGGGGTTGAGCTAATCTACAAGCAGATGATGGATGCTTTCGCGAAGCTCGGATTGAAGCCTATTCCAGCGCGCGGAGAAATGTTTGATCCGCACATGCATGAAGCAATTGAAATGGTGGAAACTCGCGACTTTCCCGACCATCAAGTCATCGAAGAATTACAGCGAGGCTATAAATTGAAGGACCGGCTGCTGCGTCCGGCGATGGTCAAAGTGGCGCAGAACTCGCACTGAAGAAAATTAATAGCAACTCATAGAAGGGAATTGGACTGCCATTCTGACCGGAAACGGAAAACGCGACTATTACGAGGTACTGGGGGTTACCCGCACCTCAACTGACCAGGAGATCAAGAGCGCCTATCGCAAGCTTGCCTTGCAGTTCCACCCTGATCGCAATCCCGACAATCCTGACGCGGAAGAAAAGTTCAAGGAATGCAGCGAAGCCTATGCCATTTTGGCGGACAGTGAAAAGCGCGCTGTCTACGATCGTTATGGCCATGCCGGAGTAAGCGGGGGCGTGGGTGGAATTGATCCCACTATCTTCAATGACTTCAGCGATATTTTTGGTGAGTTTCTCGGGCTGGGGGATTTATTCGGTGGGGGAGGCCGGCGCCGTAGCCGCGCGCAACGCGGAGCCGATCTTCGGGAAGATGTCACTCTAGAGTTTGAAGAAGCAGTCTTCGGAACGGAAACGGAAGTCAACGTCCGCCGCCATGAAACCTGCGAAGACTGCCGCGGATCAGGCGCTGCCGCAGGCAAAGCTCCGGTCTCGTGCCGCGCCTGCGGCGGCCACGGCCAAGTGCGTTACCAGCAAGGGTTCTTCAGCATTGCCCGCACCTGTCCCACCTGCCAAGGAGCTGGATCGGTGATTACTGATCCTTGCCTTAAGTGCAAGGGAGAGGGTCGCGTGTTGCGACAGCGCACGGTGGAGGCGAAGGTTCCAGCCGGGGTGGAGGATGGAACCCGGATCCGGTTCGGTGGGCTCGGCGAGGCTGGGGCTTTCGGTGGGCCTGCAGGCGATCTTTATGTCGTGTTGCACGTCAAAGAACATTCTTTCTTCGAGCGCGAAGGCAACGACCTGCACTGCATAGTTCCAGTATCGTTTGGGCAGGTGGTGCTGGGCTCTGAAATTGCTGTGCCTACACTGGACGGCGAACACAAACTGAAAATTCCTGAGGGAACTCAGTCGGGTACCACGTTTCGCATTCGCTCCAAAGGGGTTCCGGTGCTGAATGGCCGAGGCAAGGGCGATCTGATTGTCCAGGTGCAGGTTCACACCCCCAATAAGATCAGCAAGCGGCAGCGCGAGTTGTTGCAGGAGTGGGAACAAGTGACCCCGGTGGAGAACAAGCCCCAGAGGCGCACGTTGCTGGGCAAAGTTAAGGATATGTTTGGGTAGGATGCAAAGGCCCTAACCACGAAGCGCACCTCTTTATTTTCCGCGATGACCCGCCGTCGATGGATTGCCGATGAAGTCTCGGGGAATCGAGCATCACTCTTAGGACGTCACGCCGAACACCTTTCCAAAGTACTTCGCGCTCGTCCCGGCCAGGAATTTGATCTTTCCACATCCGGCATATTGCGCCGTGGGCGTATCGTGGCAATCGATCACAATCGCGTCGACTTTGAATTAGGCGAGGAAATTCCTGCCGCGTCCGTTTCCGATGTCACGTTACTTCTTTCGGTCTTCAAATTTGATCGCATGGAATGGGCGATTGAAAAATGCACAGAGCTGGGAGCGGCACGGATTGTGCCAGTGATCGCTCAGCGCACCGAGAAGTACCTGGCCGCCGCTGCGGAAAAGCGGTGGGACCGGTGGCGGCGATTGGCAAAACAAGCTGCGGAGCAATCACGCAGGTTGGGCGCGCCAGAGATGGTTCATCCTTTGCCACTAAAAGACGCAATTCCACTTTGTGCGGGCAAGAAAATCGTGCTTTCCGAAATTGAGCAGAACGTAATGTTGAAAGACGCAGTCGCGGGATCACCAGACGCGACTCTGGCGTTTGGGCCGGAAGGCGGGTGGACCGAAGGAGAGCTCACACAATTTGGTGAGATTGGGTGGACGTCGGCGTCGTTGGGCGGCACCATTCTTAGAGCAGAGACGGCTGCGATTGCCGGTTTGGCGATTGCGCTTGCGGTGATGAGTGGCTAGCCGTCCTGGTTCTGTAAATTACAACAACTAATTTGTCCTCCCCCAAGAGGCGAAACGCACACTTCTAGGATGATAGTTTCGGGCGTTCGGAGAAATATCCTCTGTGTTCTCTGCTATGCTCGGGCAAAGTGGCAGTCTCTAAATCCATTCTTGCGCCGCGTGTCTTTGAGGCGGACGAGCAACAGCGCCGGGCAATCGAACATGGGCAAGGTCCGATGCTGGTGGTGGCGGGCGCCGGAACCGGAAAGACCACTGTTCTTACCCGCCGCATTGCACGTCTGATTCACCAAGGCTGCGCGCTGCCGCGGGAAATACTCGCCGTAACCTATACCAACAATGCCGCCCGAGAGATGCGCGAGCGGGTCCAGAGTGAACTGCGTGGAATGGATCTCAGCGGCCTGCGGCTGGTGACCTTCCACAAATATTGCGATGACCTGCTGCACAAATGCGGCCGGCAGTTCGGTGTGCTCGACGACAAAGATTTGTGGATCTTCCTGCGTAAGCGAATCCGTGAACTGAACCTGCAACATTTCTCTCATGCCGCCAGCGTCAGCAAGTTTCTTGACGATCTGCTGGACTTCATGCGCCGCTGCCAGGACGAGCTTGTCGGGCCGGAAAAATACGCCGGGTACGTCACGCGATTGGAAAAGGGAGATCTGCCGGTACCACGGGTCACGAAATCGAAAGACGCCGACGCGCTCCTCGATAGCGAGGTCATCGAGCGTTGCCGCGAGATTGCCAGTGTTTTCACTACCGTCGAAGGCATGCTAAATGAGCAAAACCTCGGGACCTTCGGGCACATGATTACCAAGGCGCATGACCTGTTGCGCGATGACGATACTTTGCTGGCGGAGGAACAGGCACAGACGAAGTTCATCCTGGTGGATGAATTCCAGGACGCCAATTTCGCGCAGGTAAAAATTCTGCGGAGTTTGGCAGGCTCGGACCGCAACATCTTTGCGGTCGGCGATCCAGACCAGGCGATTTACCGTTTTCGTGGAGCTTCGAGTGCAGCGTTCAGCTTGTTCCAAAGGAACTTTCCTGATGCCAGGCTGGTAGTGCTGGGCAAGAACCGGCGGTCAACTACCTCCATCCTGCAATGCGCGTTTTCGTTGGTAAATGAAAATCCGTCTGTAGTGGTCAAAGATGAATCGCTAGCCTACCGCAGGGCGGCTCTGATTTCGGCCCGGGAAGAGGAAGCCCGTAAGCAGGGGCAGTCCCTTCAGAGCAGCCCTGTGGAAGTGGTGGCTCTCACGGGGAAAGATATCGAGTGCTCCGACTTGGTGGATGCGATCAAGAAGAGAAAGAAGGCTGGCGCCCAGTGGGATGATTTTGCTGTCTTGTACCGTTCGCATTTCCACCGCGACGAACTGGCAGCCGAGCTAGTCGAGCAGGATGTCCCGTTCTCCATTGAAAACATGGACGTGCTCGATACACCGCAAGTGCGCGACCTGCTGGCGTGCCTGGGGGCAGTAGTTTCGAGCAACGATGGGGCGAGCCTCTTTCGTGTGTCAGCGTTGCCGCAGTTTGCAATAGATCCCTCGCATCTACGCGCCGCAATGAAGGCCCTCCCCAAAGACACTCCGGCATCCGGATTTGCCACCGTATTGGGGGAGCTCGACGGTGGCAGGGCCATCCTGGAGACCTTACAGCAGGTTCGGGAGGAAATTTCCAAAAAGACGGCGAAAGCGAAGCGCGCGCTGGAGATTATTGCCGACCGCTTCCTTCTGCCCCCGAGTGGTCCCCTGGAGGCACTTCTGAAGTTTGCCGAAGACTGGGAAGCTAAACCGGTCACCGAGACCGGCGAACTGGGCGAATTCCAACAGTACATGGAATATTTCCGCGAAGCTCGGGGATCGGTTTGCATGCCTTCGCGCGAGGAAAATGCTGTCCGCCTGATGACAGCGCATACCGCGAAGGGGTTGGAGTGGAAACATGTCTTCATCCTGCGGGCCAATTCGAATTCGTTCCCTTGCTCTTACCGGGAAGCGCTGATGGAGTTCCCACGCGAGCTGCGCGACCCGGAATCGGTGACCGAGGGCGATAACAAGGAACTGCACCATCAGGAAGAGCGGCGGCTCTTTTACGTCGCCATGACCCGTGCCCGGGACACGCTGACGATGTACGCGAAAAAAGGCAGCGGTAAGGATGCGACTCCGGCAGGTCTGTTACGCGATCTGCTGAAGAATTCGGGATTGAAGGGATACATCCTCGGTCGGGAGGCCAAACCACTTCAGACAGAAATTTTTGGCGCGGCAGCCGCTCCGGTGGTCGGTTCACGGACGACCGAATGGCTGGAATTACCCCCGATGATCGACCTCAGTGAAAAACTGAGCGCGAGCGCGGTGCAGAGGTACGACACCTGCCCGCTGCAGTTCAAGCTGGAGCGGGAGTGGCGAATCCCCAACGACATCCCGGGAGCCATGCAGTATGGCGCGGCCATGCATCGCGTGCTGCGAACGTACTACGACTCGGTACGGCTTAAGCGCGAACTTTCGCAAGAAAAGCTGATTGACCTGTTCAAGTTGGACCTCAACCAAGCCGGAATCCAGGATCATTACCAGTTAGAGCTTTATGAACGATTGGGCGTTGGCCAGCTCAAGGCGTTCCTGGAAGTCTGCCACGCTGAAACGGTACCCGAGATATTGCACTTGGAAGAGTGGTTCGAGGTGCGCGTTGGCGGGACCATGGTGACCGGCCGCATTGACCGTATAGATCGCGCGCCTGACGGACGGGTCATCATCACCGACTATAAGACGGGGAAGCCGAGGTCGCAGGAAGACGCCGATGAGAGCCTGCAACTTTCGATCTATGCCTTGGCCGCGCGGGAGAAGTGGGGATATCAGGTCGATCGCCTAGCGTTCTACAACCTCGATGGCAACAGTTCGATGGTCACCCTCCGCGGTGACCTGGAATTATTAGCGGCCAAAGAAAAGGTCAAGGCGGTCGCTGAAAGAATTGCCCAGGGTGACTTCCGGGCAAAACCGGGATTTCATTGCAGCTTCTGCGCTTACCGGAACTTATGCCCAGCGACCGAGAAGAGAATCGGGTAGTTCTTTTTGCCGTGGATTTCCACGGATCCCACGAAATTAGAAAACCAAAAATACCGGCGTTAATCGGTGAGATCCGTACCTGCTCTTTACTTCACGCCTTTCGCTGGGTCCCAAGAACCTTGTTCTTTGCGGACGTAAATGATCTGACCGATGTGGTAGGCATTGTGGGCTCCGATATGGGCGATCTCGGAGGCCCACAGGGCCAACTTCTTTTCGTCGGCCCCTTCGACTGCTTTCTCCCAATCGGTCAACACCTCGTCCATCTCTTTTACGGCCGCAGCCCAATTTTTGCTGTCGAAGCTGTTGAAGGTTTCGTCGTTGTTGCCGCTAAACTTGGCGGGCGTCTCGCCCTTGAACTTCGCCAGTTCTTGCTTGTCCCAAAAGGTAATGTGGACCGTCAGTTGACCCACCGAGTGGTTTCCCTTGCCATCGGTCCACTTGGCTTGATCCGCTGTTAGACCTTCGACGGCGCCGTTCGCTGGTACGAACCAGTCTTTCTGGTTGTGGGTGGTCTTTAGCTGTTCGAGCAGCACCTCTTTGAGCGTCATGGGTTTTTTTCCCTGAGCGGCGGCGAACAGCGGAAGGAAGAGAAGAGTGACAATCAGGCTGAATTTCATACCCGAATCTTTACCACAGATGGGTTAGGGCCGACAGCAAAAAGACATAGACCGCAACGATTTCGACGTAGAATGCGGAGATGTCCGCCAAGGACGATTTGTTGGTTGGTTTTGAACTGCACGCAGAGGACAATATCCGTGCCGCCTTGTCGGCGGGGGTGGACGTTCATCGCCCGATCGATGGAAAACTGCCGATAGAAATCCTGATCGAGATGTATACCCGGTCGCCGCGGTTTGCGGGATGCCTGCGGGTGTTGCTCGATGCCGGGGCAAGCCTGAACGATCCGGCACTGGAAGCGGTACTACTGGATGACGCCGCACAGTTGCGGGCCGCGTTGGATGGCGATAGCGAGGGTTTGCATCGCCGAAGGTCGTTGCGCTCCGCCTATACCTCACTGGAAGATGCTTCGTTGTTACATGTAGCCGCGGAGTACAACTCGCTGGACTGTGCCCGATTCCTGCTTGCGAGTGGCGTGGATGCCGATGTTCGGGCGGGAACCGATGACGAAGGGCTGGGAGGACAGACTCCGCTGTTCCATACCGTGAATAGCAATCAGAACCATTCCCGCCCGGCAATGGAGTTGCTGGTCGAGTATGGGGCCAATCTCGTGATCCGACTGAAGGGTCTTGTCTGGGGCACCGGTTTTGAGTGGGAGACGGTCGTATATGACGTTTCACCCATCTCATATGCACAGTGTGGACTCTACTTTCAATTCCACCGGCCAGAGGCGCAGGTCTACAGCAATCTTAGGTACCTTATGGAAAAACGCCACGGGGTTGTGCCGAAGACAAGGAACGTTCCTAACAAATATCTGCGCGATGATCGGGTGTTCCCTCCGAGGACCTAGTGAGACATGAACGTCAAGGAAGTGGCGCCCTTCCTTCGGGTCAGAGACATGAAGAATTCGATCCGCTACTACGTGGATGGGCTCGGCTTCATATCAAGTTCCGCTGGGAGGTGGAAGGCCAACTGCACTAGTGCTGGCTTGCGCTCGGTGGTGCGTCGCTGATACTTCAGCAATTCGCCACCGAGGGTCATGATTCCTGGAGGCTGGAGCGCCAGCTCGGGCTTGGAGTTGCGCTGTGCTTTGTCTGTGAGGATGCCATTGCCATTTTTCGCGGGGCGCGAGCACGAGGCCTGGAGGCAACGGAGCCCCAGGTGGGAAATGCAATGTGGGTGAACGTCGATGATAGGTCCTGATGGCTACCAAACTGGAATTCGAAACTGAAACCGAGGGTCCCGAGGATGAAGTTGTCGGAGGCAGGCGAATGAAAACCTCGCCAAAAACTTAAGGGACGCTTTCGCGTCCCTCAGGTTTTCTAACCGTTGTTCTGGTTAGTGCTTTTTCTTTTTCTTTGCAGCTTTCTTCTTGGTTGCCATTTGACCTATTCTCCCTTTCCATTTTTCATGGACTATGCAACGGTGAATTGTTGCAACTGATTGAATGTATAGAGTCAATAAAAACTGAAGTCAAGAAAAAAATGCGCTTTAGTGCGCATCGGATGCATGCACGAAAGTCACCAGCAAGCGTGTTAAGAAAAATATTTTGTAATGAAGAACGAAGAATTGATTTCTACTCGCGAGAAATTGATTGCGATCAGCTGCCAGGTCGACCTTCCGATCACATTTTTCGTACGAGACTTCGATGACCGATAGTGGTGATTTTTGGATTTGGATTCTTTCGCTTTTTCGAGCATCTATAATCGTGAAAGATCCGCAGAAGCTTCATGGAGAGTAGATAAATGGCTGTTTCAAACGATGTTGTGATCATCGCGGGCTGTCGCACTCCGGTAGGGAAATTTCAGGGAAGCCTCTCTGATCTCGGCGCCACGCAGCTGGGAGCAATCGTGGTTCGTGAAGCTGTAAAGCGCGCCAACCTCGATCCCAAGCTCGTCGATGAGTGCATCATGGGCAACGTGGTGTCGGCAGGATTGGGACAAAATCCGGCGCGACAGGCTGCGATCTTCGGTGGATTGGCTCCCGAGGTAGGTGCCATGACTGTAAACAAAGTTTGTGGCTCAGGATTGAAAGCAGTCGCTCTCGCCGCGCAGGCCATCCAGACCGAAAACAGTTCTATTGTGGTGGCAGGCGGTATGGAATCGATGACCAACGCTCCCTATCTTTTGCCGCAAGCGCGAAAAGGATACCGTCTGGGCAACGCCCAAGTGGTCGATTCCATGGTCAACGACGGGTTGTGGGACATCTACAACGACTACCACATGGGAATCACCGGCGAGAACGTTGCCGAGAAATACGGCATCACTCGAGAAGAGCAGGATGAATTCGCAGTGAACTCGCATCGTAAAGCGATCTCCGCGATCAAAGAATGCCGCTTCAAGTCGCAGATTGTTCCGGTGGAGCTGCCGGCAAAGAAGAAGGGCTCTCTCGCAACCATGTTCGAGAAGGACGAGTCGCCACGCGAGGACACCACCATCGAAAGTCTGCGTGCCCTAAAGCCGGCATTCAAGAAGGATGGAACGGTTACCGCGGGGAATGCGCCGGGAGTCAACGACGGGGCAGCGGCGGTGGTCGTAACCAGTGCGGCACGGGCGATAGAGCTTGCAGCGCTGCCGATGGTCCGTATCGTCGCGCAAGCTACCAGCGGAGTCGAGCCCAAGTGGGTGATGATGGCTCCGGTGAGAGCAGTTCGGAAGATTTGGGAGAAGACCGGGTGGAAGAACGAGGACGTTGACCTCTATGAGCTAAACGAGGCGTTTTCCGTGCAGGCGCTCGGTGTGATAAGGGAACTGGAGCTCGATCCCAACAAAGTCAACGTGAATGGCGGCGCGGTTGCCATCGGGCATCCGATTGGAGCCAGCGGGGCCCGAGTGCTGGTAACGTTGATTTACGAAATGATTCGTAGAGACGTTCATCGCGGTATTGCGGCTCTCTGCCTGGGCGGTGGGAACGCGGTGGCGATGGCGGTGGAGAGATAGAGCTAGGCAGTCGAGGCAGCTCTCGACCCAGCAGCCGCAAGCGGCAGGGTGACTGTAAACACCGCTCCGCCAACGGGTCCGGAATTTACTTCAACATTTCCGCCGTGCTCACGGAGAATTGCTTTGCAAATGCTAAGTCCCAGGCCAGTGCCACGGCCAGGACGTTTTGTCGTGTAAAAGGGGTCGAAGATATTGGGAATGATCTCCGGCGGAATTCCTGGGCCGTCGTCCTGAAAGATCACAGCGATGCCGCCGGTAGTTCTTCCCACCCGGATCCGCAGTGTCCCGCGATCCCGTACTTCCCTGATGGCTTGCTCGGCGTTCACTACCAGATTGAGGAAGACCTGCATGATCTGATGCGGATCCCCGCTTACTTCGGGCAGGGAACCTTCCGGCAGGAAATCTACCGTGATGTTGTTCTTGCGCAGAGAATAAGCCTGAAGGTGTAGGATTCGCTGAACCAGTTCATTCACGTTGATGACGCTACGCCCCGGTGCCGGGGGTCGCGAGAAGTAGAGTAGATTTTGGACTATTTCTACTGCCCGCCGGGCCTGCTGCTGCAAAATGCCTAGCTGCTTGCGGACTGGCTCGTCCGTCTCTTCGTCCTGCAATAGTTCGGAGATTCCCAGAATACTGGTGAGGGGGTTATTCAACTCGTGAGCGAAGCCGCCAATCATCTGTCCCATGGCAGCCAGCCGTTCGCTTTGAATGAGTTGATGCTCGAGTTTCTTTTCCACCGTAATGTCACGAGCTGACATGATGACGCCGCTGATCTTGTTGTCGGCATCGTACAGCGGGCTCGCTGAGGCCCGAACGGTTCGCCGCGAGCCATCCCTGTGTTGAGCATCGTACTCACAAAATCCGAACTTCTTTTCGCCAGAAATTACCTCACGGTAAAGGGTGATAAATGGCGCAGGCCGGTCGTGCTGTTCGGTAATTTTTTTGCCCAGAAGGTCTTCGGGCTTGTAGCCGAGCTGGTCGCGAATTCTCGAACTGACGAAACTGTACCGTTCTTCCCGGTCGATGACCAGGATCAGGTCAGGGAAACTTTCCAGCAGATAGCGCTGGAATTCTTCTTGCCGCTGCAAAGTTTTTTCCATGGCCCGGCGTTCGGTCACGTCGACCAGCGTGCCTTGGTAGCGGATGATTTTCCCGGAAGGATCCCAGACTGCTCGCGAGGTATCAAGGAATATTCCCGTCGAGCCATCTTTCCGGCGTAACGATATTTCACGGGTTCGTTCGCCTCCCTGGTCACCGGTACTGCGTCCAAGCTCGGGAGGTTTAGCCGCATCGAGATTCAACGCATTAGGAGCAAGGGTCAACAACTCTTCCTTTCGCTCATAACCAAGCATTTGGACCAGGGAGGCATTGGCATCGAGCAATGCCCCTTCTGGACTGCTTATGTAGATTCCTTCCTGCAGCGTCTCGAAAAGTTCCGTAAAGCGGCGTTCCTTTTCCCGCGCTTCGGTTACGTTACGGACAAGCGCGCTGGCGCCGACAACTTCGTTGTCATTCACGATGGCATTCAGGACGCAATCAAAGTAGAAGATTTGATCGCCGTTCTTCTTGCGCAACGGCACGGTGCCGGTCCAATGGCGCCGCTCGATAAAGCGGGCCAATCCTCGCTCCAAATCGGAACGGCTTGGTTCATCAAGAAGGTCGGTCATGCGACGTCCGACGAGATCGGCATACTGTATTCCCATGAAGTCGGTGGCACGACGGTTGACGGTTCGAATGGTGCCATCGAGTGAAGTGGCAAAGGCGATGTCTTCGAATGAGTCGATCAGTTCTTTAAAGCTTCGTTGCGAACGGGAGATCACCTGCCCAAGGTGGTCTAACTGGGCTTCGGTGGGAGCGCCCGCTCGCTGGTCGAAATCCTTGATCAGGTCTTTGAGTTCGGTGACCCGCTTACGTCGTCCGTAAGTGAAGGCAGCAAAGAAAATGGCGACGCACAGTACCGCTATCGGTAAGAAGCCCAAGTGATAGGGAAGACTTTGCAGCCGGTCCCAAGACACAGCCGCGAGGGCGGTTGCAAGAAATACAAGAAATAGCAGTGCCAGCCGCCATAGGCGGGTTTCTTCATTTTCCAATTGCCCGGGGGTAGTGGACAGGCGGGGAGGCGTTTCTTCCTGTTTTGGCATCGCTTCAGCGAATCCTAGTTCATCAGATTGAGGCAAACAAACCCTTGTCTGTTAGGCAGCTTGGTTCAGGAGGACGAAATTCCTACAAATGTTCACTCGTCACTTCTTCACTCTATGGATCAAACATCACAATCGGCCTGGTTGTCGCTGGCTTAGGTGCGTATCATCCTCCGCCCTGCTCTGATTCCCAAGTTACGGGTGTTCCGGTACGGGGATGTCCGGACATAGAAGACATGCTCTATACGCTCTCAGAGCCGCAGTGTACGGAATCGACGCTAACATCATTGAGGTTGAGGTCGACGTCACCGCCACTAAATCAGCCGAAGACCACTTCCACACGGTTGGCTTGCCTGACGCCGCAGTCCTTGAGAGCCGTGACCGGGTCCGGGCGGCCCTATTCCCCATACCCAGATAACAATTAATCTTGCCCCGGCGGATATCCGCAAAGAGGGCTCTGGCTTCGATTTGCCCATGGCTTGGGAATCCATGCGGATCCTACCACGACCATGCACGGGAGTGCCCCTGCACGCCCCCGATCATTCAGCGCTATCTGTCGAAGATTTCTGGCCCTCTGACCGGATTGACATTCACATTGACGTGCCCGCGGTGAACTACAAGGGAATGCGGTCGGCGTCCGATCCGGAGAGCTCTGCGACCATTCGAGAGAGGGTGGTGCGGGCGCGGGATTTGCAGTTGATGCGCTTCGCCTCCGCCTCGCGGGACAAGCTTTGCTGCAACGCACAGATGGGTCGCGACCTATTAGGAGCTTTTGCAAGTTGTCGCCGGATCGCGAGCGACTGCTGGAGCGCGCCAGGGGGAAGCAGGGCTGACGGCGCGGGCGCACGACCGTCCTCAAAGTGGCAAGGACGATTGCGGATCTTGACCGTGGTGCAGCAATCGAACCTAAGCATATTGCCGAGGCTATTTAATACCGAACCTTGGATTGGACGTTCTGGGCTTAATGGCCTGTGGTAGCAGCGCCTACCTGCGGAAATAGCTCTGAATGGCTTCAGCCTGACTGCGAGTGACCACGGCAGAGAGTGCCGCGGCATCTGCTTGCTTTACCGCTTGCAGGCTGCCGAAGTGCTCCAGCAGGCGGCGAGTTGTGCTGGCTCCCACTCCTGGAATCTCACGCAGTTCGGTAGTTCGATCCCGGATCTGCCTGCGCTTGCGATGGAA